>ERZ1023396.3-NODE-3-length-297018-cov-149.361984_pt1 | contig 297018 bp, 251 predicted proteins | sample MGYA00380504_ERZ1023396 | MGnify/ENA primary metagenome ERZ1023396 (study PRJEB33173, sample SAMEA4830410) | metagenome | study: EMG produced TPA metagenomics assembly of the PRJEB25223 data set...
TGCCCACAGCCATCATATGCCCATTCATACGCCCACGCATGAGCTGCCATCTGCTGATGCTTTATCAGATGAAAGTTTGGGTAAAGATTTGGACAGTTTGGATAGCCCAGATGGTTTGGGTGATGGCTTAGGCGATGGTTTCACCAGTGATGGCTTAAAGAGTGATAAAAGCCCCTTGCCCATCAATACCTTACCCATCAATGCCTTGACCGCCAATCAGAGCAATGAGAATCAATCTGCCCCACCGACCGTAGATGTCAATTTTTTACTTGCCCAGCCAGAGGCATTTTATCATGTCTTTCATCAAGCGATTGTGCAAGATGATGTGGCGACATTACGCTTGTTATTGCCATTTTATGACCGCCTGCCTGATGATTATCAAGATGATGTTTTGTTGTTATTTGCCCAAAGCAAACTTGCCCTAAGTGATGGCAATACCAAACTGGCATTGAATCTGCTGACCGATTTGAGTAACAAAGAACCAACGCTTACGGCGGTGAAATTACAACTTGCCTCTTTGCTTCTGACCAAAAAGCACGATAAACACGCCCAAATGGTGCTAGATGAACTCAAAGACGATGCCCACTTTTTAAAATTAAGCAAAAAAGAGCAAAGATGGGTGCTGTCGCAAAGTCGCTATTTGCATAAAAAATATAAAATGGGCTTGGATTTGGGCATCAACTATCTGCATTTGGACAATATCAATGCCGCCTCCACCATCACCCAGCCCAACATTAAAAAAGACGCCCCAAAACCTGCTCATGGGCTTGCCTTATCGCTTGATGTGAATAAATACACACCGCTTAGTCATGGTATTAGTATTTATACAGCCCTAGATGTTGATGGTAAGTTTTATGATGACAAAAGCCACAATGAACTGGCGGTTTTTGCTCATGCTGGGCTAAGAAAAGACCACCAAAAAGGTTATGTTGATGTCGTGCCTTTTGTTGGGCGTATTTTTGCCACCAATCAGCAACATGGCAGGTTATCCCCCAGAAAAGACAGTCAGGGCGTGGCGTTTGGTAGCCATCATCGGATCAATGATAAATGGCAAAATGCGTTTTTTGCACGCATGGAAAAAGGCAATTATGCCGAGCGTTATCAAGGTTATGATGGCAAGCGTTATTATGTGAGTGACACCATTTTGTTGCAAGATGGCCCAAATCGTCGTTATTCTTTGGGCGTGGGGTATCAGCTTAGTCATCTGCAAGATGCAACAAAAAGCAGTCATGCCACAAAGATACATTTTGGGGTGTTGCAAAGATTGCCAAATGGTCTGACCGTGCAAGGTAGGGTGAGTGCTGAGCGTGAGCGTTATCATGGTAAATTATTGCGTCTGGTCAATCCTAATGATGTGTATCGCACAGATAAAACCCTAACCCTACAAACCTCCATTTGGCACAAAGACATTCGCTGGCTTGGATTAACGCCAAAGCTGACTTATCGTTACAGTAAAAATAACAGTAACTTGCCAGCACTTTATAGCCATAACAAACAAAATTTTTATTTGGAGCTTAGTCGGTCTTTTTAACCTAATTATCTAAGAGCAGGTTAAGGTGGCTGGCGGTTTTTTATCGTCGCTTATGAAAAAAGCGTTTTAATAAATCACTACTTTGGCTTTGCATCAGTCCATTTTGTACGCTGATGCGGTGGTTATAACAGGTTAATTGTGCCAAATTAAGCTGACTGCCAAGCATGCCAGAGCGTGGCTCGAAGGCAGCAAACACCAGACGAGATAGGCGAGCATGAATCAATGCACCCACGCACATGGTACATGGCTCTAAAGTAACATATAAAGTGGTACCAGATGGTAGGCGATAGTTGTTAATGAAGCGACATGCTTGTCGAAGAGCAACAATCTCAGCATGAGCTGTGGGGTCAGCACAACCAATGGGACAATTATGACCACTGGCAAGCACCTTGCCTTGATGAACCAAAACTGCCCCAACAGGCACTTCTGCATGATTGGCAGCCAGTTCGGCTTGTTGTATTGCCAATGTCATAAACTGATAATCAATGGGCAGCCACCATTTTTGTGCGTTTAATGCTAAGGCATGATGATTGTCATCTTGTTGATGCCAATATAGATGGTTTGAGTTCATCGCATCATTTTGGTCATTCTGGCAGTTGCCAATTAATGGGAGTTTTGCCATGTCTTTTTAAATAAGTATTGGTTTGGGAAAAAGGACGAGTGCCAAAAAAACCACCACGATTGGCAGATAAGGGCGATGGGTGATTGGCGGTTAATATCAAATGTCTGTTCGTATCTATGTATTTGCCTTTTTGCTTGGCTTTTGAACCCCATAAAATGAATACTGTATGCTCTGTGTGGTGATTGACCGCCTCAATCACCGCATCAGTAAACACTTCCCAACCTTGCCCCTGATGGCTACCTGCTTGCCCTTCTGCCACGCTTAAAGATGTGTTGAGCAATAGCACGCCTTGGGTTGCCCAATGGGTCAAATCGCCATGCCGTGGGTAATTAATCTGAATGTCATCACCCATCTCTTTTAAGATGTTGTTTAGCGATGGTGGTTTGGGTATGGATTTGGGTACTGAAAATGCCAACCCCATGGCTTGTCCTGCCCCATGATAGGGGTCTTGTCCTAGTATCACCACTTTGACTTGTGATAGGGGAGTTAAATCAAACGCTTTAAACATCTGGCTGGCAGGGGGATAGACGATGATGCCATTGGCATATTGCTCACGTAAAAATGTGCGTAATTTATCCATATTGGTGGAAGTCAGCTCGTGTGCCAGTGCGTGTTTCCAGTCATCAGGCATGCGAACATTTGCCAAGATGGCGATTTGTTGTTCGGTCAATATGGGGGCAGGAGAAAATGGGCTTACATTGGGTGATAAAGACATGGTCAATCCAAAATTCTATCTTGAGTGTGGTCAATCATATCACAACATCTTCCAGTACTGTTTTATCATCATCTAAGGTTTCTGTGATGGTGAGTAACAGACGGCCATTTGGTGCGTGAGCTTGGTTATCCTCATCAATATCAAATGCCACATGCTTGTTGTCATCTGCCCCTGCATTATCTGGCAATAAGCTAAGACGTACCGTACCGCCTGAACTTAAGCGTCCAAACAGTATCATGTTGGCAAGTGGTTTTTTAATTTCGTTTTGTAGCAATCGTTGCATGGGTCTGGCACCCATCAGGCGGTCATAGCCTTTTTCTGCCAGATATGCTCTGACATCATCAGTCATCTCTAAGGTGACTTGCTTATCATCTAGTTGTGTTTGTAGCTCAACTAAGAATTTATCCACCACCGATAAGATGACTTTATCATTGAGTGGTGCAAACTGCACGATGGCATCTAAACGATTACGAAATTCTGGGGTAAAGGCACGGTTTAGGGCTTCGGTGTTGTCTTTGGAATGGTCTTGTTGAGTAAACCCCATGGACGCACGGCTCATGTGTTCTGCCCCCACATTGGTGGTCATGATAAGCACCACATGTTTAAAGCTGGCTTGTCGTCCGTTGTTGTCGGTCAGTGTGCCATGGTCCATCACTTGCAATAGTAAGTTAAAGACATCAGGGTGGGCTTTTTCAAGTTCATCTAAGAGCAACACACAATGGGGATTTTGATTGATTTTTTCGGTCAACAGTCCGCCTTGGTCAAAACCCACATAGCCTGGGGGAGCTCCAATCAAACGAGAGGCAGTATGGGCTTCCATGTATTCAGACATGTCAAACCGCACCAGCTCAATGCCCATCAAATTGGCAAGCTGTTTGGCGACTTCAGTTTTTCCCACCCCTGTTGGACCTGCAAACATAAATGAACCAATGGGTTTATCCAAGGGCTTTAGTCCAGCACGAGACAGCTTAATGGCATCTGCCAATGTGTCAATGGCTTCATCTTGCCCAAACACCAAACGTTTTAAGTCACGATCAAGATATTGCAACGTGGCTTTATCATTGCTAGAGACATGTTTTGCAGGAATGCGAGCCAGTTTGGCAATGATGGTTTCTATGTCTGCCACATCAATTTGTTGTGCTTGTGTTGGTGGTTCTTGTGGTGGTGTTTGTGTGTGGGTATCTGTATTGGTCATATTCTCCACGGTGTTTGTGTTGGTGGTGGTGCTGTCAGATTGAGTGGTGGCATTTTTTTGGGTGGTGGCATTTTCGCCTAGGCGTTTGTATGCCCCCACTTCATCGATGACATCAATGGCTTTATCAGGTAAAAAGCGTTCATGAATGTGTTTGGCAGACAGTTTGGCAGCAGCAACCAACGCATCATCGGTGTAGCTGACATGGTGAAACGCTTCATAACGAGATTTTAACCCCCGCAAAATTTCAATGGTGTCTGCCACACTGGGTTCAACCACATCAATTTTTTGAAACCGCCGTGATAAGGCATGGTCTTTTTCAAAGATTTGTCGATATTCAGTAAAAGTGGTTGAGCCAATGCAACGAAGTTCACCATTGGCAAGGGCAGGCTTAATCAGATTGGACACATCCATGTTGCTGTTCATGGACGAACCAGCACCAACAATCATATGAATTTCATCAATAAATAAAATCGCTTTGCCATGTGATTTTAACGCTTCAAGCAACGCTTTCATGCGTTTTTCAAAATCACCACGATACTTAGTGCCAGCAATCAATGCCCCAATGTCTAAGCCATAAATGGTGGTGTCTAACAAGGGTTTGGGGGCATTGCCATTGACAATAAGCCATGCCAAGCCTTCAGCGATGGAAGTTTTGCCCACCCCAGGGTCGCCGACAAGTAAGGGATTATTTTTGCGACGGCGGCACAAGATTTGGGCGGTGCGTTCGATTTCTTGTTCACGCCCAATCAAAGGGTCAGATTTACCTTCTTTGGCACGTTGGTTAAGGTTATTGGTGTATTCTTTGAGTGGGTTTTTTTCTTTGGCTTTATCACGGTCTTGCTCACCATGGCCAGTCATCATTTTTTGCTTGGCTTTATCATGATGCGACAGATATTGTGTCAGCGACAGACGGCTGATTGATTGTTTTTTTAACAAATATACGGCATACGTGTCGTGTTCAGAGAACATGGATACCAACACATCTGAGCCTTCAACCAAGCGTCTATTGCCCGCTGACTGCACATGAAAAATGGCACGTTGTAAAATACGGTCAAAACTTTGGGTAGGCAGTGGTGGCTGTTCATCTGCATTGACAACGGTTGGTGTGTGCCTGTTAATATAGGCTTCAAGCTCTGTTCTAAGTGTTGTTATGTCCGCCCCACATGCCTTTAGCGTATCGGCTGCATCGGTATTTTCAAGTAATGATAACAACAAATGCTCAACGGTGAGATATTCATGGGCGTGTTGTTTGGCTAGGGTTAGAGCCAAACGCAAAGAAACTTCCAAATGACGACTTAGCATGGGTATTCCTTATGATAAAAAATAGATGCTTCCCTAAAATCTGTATGGTCAGACAGTGTAACCTATTCTTTTATTATTCTATCCGTTTATTATGATGGTGGCTTAGGATAAATCAATGTTTTGGCGACCGTTTTTGGTAACTGTTTTTGGTAACTGTTTTTGGTAACTGTTTTTGGCAATCATCATCGATACGGCTCAATTTGTGTCAGCAAAGGATACCCTTCTTTGCGAGCAAGCCCATTGCTGGTTTTTGCTTTAGTTTCAGCGATGTCTTTGGGAAAAATGCCCGCAATGCCCTTACCAAAATGATGAATGCTTAACATGATTTGCACTGCTTCATCGACAGAATGGCGAAATTGAGATTGTAGCACCATCACCACAAATTCCATGGGGGTGTAGTCATCATTGTACATCACCACCGCATACATGGGTGGCTTAGCCAGTTCAGGCTCAGCAACCATGATGTCTGTGTCTTTTTTGTCATGGCGGTTGGTGTCGTCATGGGCGTAAATGAGATGGTTTTTGTCAGGGCATGTGTGAGTATGGCGAACAGGCGATAAAGGCAGATGCCAGTCTTGTGCATGGGCGTGATGGTTGGGTATTTTGCTTAACATGGTGATGATGGTTAATTTGTTGGTTAATTTGTTGGTTGATTTGTTGGTTAGTTTAATGGTTAATGGTACTGATAAGTAACGCATTGTTAATTGAGACGCATTGTTGATTTAATTGCCACCCCCTAAGATGGAGAGATGGGGCGTTCATTGGTCTTGGGTATTTCGGCTAATGATAATGGCACATTGTCCTTGCGTTTACCTAATCGCCAGTTATATAACTGTTCTACTTCTTGTCCGTCAGCAGATAAGGTCAGTTTGACCTGCATGGGGTTAAAACCATCTGGCATGATAAAACGACCACGGATACGAGATATTCCATTGATTTGATAACGGCTTGGCTTTAATGGCACATTGACAAAACTGGTATCGGTGAGCAAATTTAACGTTGGGGTAAGTGGGGTTGATGAACCGTTTTTATTCACCATCAGCACATCAAAGCGATATTCAAACGCATTTTCTGGTAAAGGTTCGATTTCTGCTCCGATGACTTGCAGTCTGATACCACCACTGTCTGCAATCCGTCGATGAAAAATATCCACACTTTGTTGAAGCTGTTCATTGGTGATTTGTAGCTCTTCTAGCTCTTGTCTGAGTTGTGATAAGCTGGTAAGGCTGATATCCCGCTCTTGCTTGGCGGTGTCAGCTTCGGTGCGTAAAATGTCGTTTTGTAATTTGATGTCTTGTAACGATTGAGTTGTTAAGCGTTTACCATCAGCGGTAACTTCACTTTCTGTCATGGCATCTAGCTTGCCTTGTTTGTAAGCAAACTGATAGGCAAACACAGCGACCAACAACGCCACTGCCAACATGGCAATGGCAAACAGACTAAGTAAACCTGTCATCATGCCCCAATGACGCAAGCGGTTTGGGGGGGATAAGGGCGAAAGTTTAGACAATCGAGACCGAGTCATGATGAAAAGGCGTTCCTAAACATAAGTGGCAATAACAGTTCCTAAACATAAGTAGCAAGATGAATGCAGCATCATTCATACAAAATGATGAGAACAGATAAGCATGATAACCATAAGGCAGATAATAGGGTAAATGAGAATGAATGGCAATAGATAAACGTCCCTACTCCCTTCACTCCCTTCCGTGATGACCCAAAATCATGACCTAAAATCATGGCTCAAACGCATTGCTAAGCTCATCGCTAAGCTCATCAGCATAAGCATGCTAACATGCCACACTGTCAGCACCCATGCCGAAGCATCGTTAAAGAAGCACAGTGAGTTAATGAGTTAAAGAGCATATTCATGAACCGTATCAATAAACACCTTGGCGTGGTCGGGGTGCGTCCATTGGGTGATGCCATGTCCAAGATTGGCGATATATCCTGTTTTATCACCCTGTCGATAGGCGTCTTGTAACATTAAAGTGGTTTCGTGTTTGATGGTGTCTTTGCCACCAAGTAAGGTCAGTGGGTCTAGGTTGCCTTGAATGGCTTTAGAGGGTTGTAGTTTTTTATATTTTTTGGTTAAGTGTCTTTGTTCATCGCTTAAAATTTGTCTGGCTTTATCAATGGGCATGGTCCAATCAATGCCCAACGCATCAGCTTGTGAATCCGCTTGAACATTAAGCCACAGACCACCCCCTTTGGTAAACAGCACAATCGGTATTTGAGGGTGTTTTTGTTTTAGCTCACTGATGATACGGCGGTTGTACTGATGTGAAAATTCGATAAACTGACGATGTCCCAATGCACCGCCCCAACTGTCAAACAACTGTAGCACCTGAGCACCTGCATCAATCTGTGCCGACAGATAATCGGTAACCACCACCGCCACGTTATCCAACAACGCATGCAAAAACTCAGGCTTAGTATACATCAGCTCCTTGGTATGGCGATAGTCTTTTGAACTGCCTCCTTCAACCATATAAGTCGCCAATGTCCAAGGGCTTCCTGAAAAGCCAAATAACGGCACTTTACCATTAAGCTCTTTACGGATACTGGTTACCGCTTGCATCACATAACCCAATGCGTCATTGACATCTACTTTGGGCAACTGCTCAAGGTCAGACTGCTTGCGAACCGTGTATTTAAATTTAGGTCCTTCCCCTGCAACAAAATACAGCCCTAAACCCATGGCATCAGGAATGGTCAAAATATCACTGAACAAAATAGCAGCATCTAACTCAAAGCGTCTTAGTGGTTGTAGCGTTACTTCAGTAGCAAGCTCAGTATTTTTGCATAAGCTTAAAAAGTCGCCTGCTTGTGTTCGGGTGTTTTGATACTCAGGCAAATAACGGCCTGCTTGTCGCATCATCCACACAGGGGTACAATCTACTGGCTCAAAACGTAACGCCCTAAGTAAGCGGTCATTTTTTAAAGGGGCAAATTTATGACGGTTGGCTGAAGCCTGTGTGGTTAAAGCGTGTGTGCTGGTTGAATGAGACGCTGATGGCATGGGGTTATCCAATAAAAATATAAAAATAAAAGTAAAAATATAAAAATAAAAGTCGGGCTAAGATGTCAATCTAACATCATAGCTTAAATTTTGTGATTTATAAATAGTCATATCCGTAAGCGACAAACCACAATCGACAAACCATCAACATGTGAAGCTTTATGACTGGGTGTTTTTGTTTTACTCTTTGGCGTTTGCAAAATGCACGATAGACAATGACATGACATTTATGCCAAAATCATGCCAAAAAAATATCTAAAACGCAGCGAAACGGAAGCATCATGAATGTGGGTAAATAAATCTGAGTTGATACAACGCATCAGTCAAAATTGTGATAACATGAATGATGACGTGATTGAAGTGGCGGTTAAGCGATTGTTTGAGCTGATGGCAGAAACATTGCAAGATGATGGGCGGATTGAGATACGAGGTTTTGGCAGTTTTTGTTTACATCATCATCAACAAAGACAATCTCGTAACCCTAAGACAGGTGAACAGGTGATGGTCAAAGCAAAAGCAATACCACACTTTAAACCTGGCAAGGCATTGCGACTTGAGCTAATGGAAGAAGGATTCATATAAAGCAGGCATGATAAACGCAGGCATTTGATATGTTTTAACTTTATCGGATTTTTTTATTTATCGGATTTTTTTAATTGTTTTTGCTTTAAGTATTTTTGACTGTGAGGGCATCTCATGCGTGTCGTATTGATGGTGGTTTTGGTGGTGTTTTTTGCTTATGCGTTGGGCTTGGTGATTGCCAATAGCACCGAGCTTGCGGTGAATTTACTGTTTTATCAAGCCCCTGCGATGAACTTAGGCTTGTTATTGATTATTGCCATCTCTTTGGGCATTGTCATTGGCATTTTCTTATCTTTACTGTGGTTTAAAGTGTTGCAAAATAAATGGGAGATGGGTCGTCTTAATCGTGAAAATACGCATTTAAAAACAGAACTTGCCAGGTTGACAGGAGCGGTAGAACAACAAAATGCCATTATCTCTGAATCAGCCAATCTTAATGTGCTAAAGACCGAAAGCCAACAAGAAAACCAACAGGGTGCGATGGTTGATAAGCCTTCGCAACATTTTTAAGCCAAATTTAAGCCAAAATTAATGTTGACCACCAAAATTGATGTGGCAGTAGCGGTGATTCGCCATGATGCCGATGTGTTGAATGATGCTGTGTTGAATGATGCCAGCAGCAATGCAGTCAACAACAATACCAGCTGGTTTTTGCTTGGCCATCGACATGCCACACAAGACCAAGGCGATTGCCATGAGTTTGTGGGTGGTAAAATCGAGCCGTCTGAGACCGCAACCGATGCCCTTATCCGTGAAGTACAAGAAGAGATTGGCTTGGACATTCGACAGAACAAATTAACCAAATTGGGCGAGATTGAGCATGATTATCCCAATAAATGTGTCCGCCTGCATGTGTATGAAGTGCGTTTATCTACTGAGCAATATCATGAATTTAATCAAAGCGTTACTCAAACTCAGGTAAACAATAAAAATGGACAACCCGCCTTATTGGGCAGACTGGGGCAGCCATTGGTTTGGGCCAGTTGGCAAGAGTTGCTTAGTGGAGGATATCGTCTGCCAGATGCTAACGCCCAAATATTGACATGGTTATCAGCATGGCATCAAGCGTAATCTTTTGGTCATTTATTTAAACGTCAACAGCTTAATCTTCAAACCTCTTAATCATCAAATCTATGCCTAATAACGTTCACAGCCCACATGTTAAACACGTCATCTGTCAACGACAGATGTTACATTTGATGGGTATTGATGTGTGGGTAACAAGGCAGAAATCAGACCAAAAATCCATTCAACAATTCAACCAAACCATTTATTTTGAACCAATACAGTTAGCCAAACCGAATAAACAGTCTGTTATTGACAATCAACCAGTATACAATCAACCCATAAATCGTCAATCAGTAAACGCTGTAGATAACAGCAGCTACCATGCCAACGATAATCAGTTGGCAGAAGGCACGACAATTGGTCATGCGTCTTATGACATATCCAATGACGCATCACAAACTGCTGTCCTAGCATCGCCAACAACAGACACGATGACAGACACAACGGCAGCAGACACGACGGCAAACAGTACGACCGCAGTCAGTTTTGAGTTAGAGGGCTTTAGTTTTAATCATCACAGCGTCTTGGTGGATAAAAAACAGCTGACAGCTGAGCAGATTCAACTTTGGCAAAACATCGTTTCTGTACTAAACGGTGAGTCTTATCAATTGAGCTTTCCCATTTGTGTGGGCATGACTGATGCAGAGTATGCTCAGCAAAGTTTAGATGGATTTTTATGCCGATTAGGACAGCAAACCCAACACCCTGTACTGTGCTTAAGTCCATTGCCTAACGGGGTTAAGCTTAAACAAGCGGTTGATGCCCCATTATTGGCGGATATGTTGGTAACGCCCAAGTTGAAACAAACATTTTGGCAACAGTTACAATCTGTCTAGGCACAATCTATCTGGGTCATCTAGAGCCATTTGGCGACACAGTTTTAGTAAAGACACAGTTTGAGTAAAAGAAAAGCCAGTTAACTACAAACCATTAAAAACCATTAAAAACCATTGAAGGATTGATGTTTATGACAAGCTTGATTTCATCAGACCAATTAGAGCAGTTATCTTTAGAACAGTTGCATCGATTGCCCAATTTTTCTGCTGGCCCTGCGTCCATACCCACGCCTGTACTGTATCAAGCACAACAAGAGCTGTTGGATTGGCAAGGCAAAGGCGTGTCAGTGATGGAAATGAGCCACCGCAGTCAAGATTATATGCAAATTGCCAGTCAAGCTGAGCAAAATTTGCGTGAGTTGATGGCCATTCCAAATCATTATAAGGTGTTGTTTTTGCAAGGTGGAGCGTCTTTACAGTTTTCTGCCATACCGCTTAATTTGCTGTCATTTAATCAAGATGACAGCGTGGCTGATTATTTATTAACAGGGACGTGGTCAAAAAAAGCCTTTAGTGAAGCCACACGTTATGCCAATTTGGGGCTTGGTCGGGTTAATCTTGTGGCAGATGGTCGTGGGCTTAATTATCAGAGCGTGCCAGATAGGCACACTTGGCAAACAACAGACAACGCCAGCTATTTTCACTATTGTGCCAATGAAACCATTCATGGTGTACAGCTGTTTGAACCGCCTAGGGTATCAGCTCCCTTGGTGGTTGACATGTCATCAAGCATTTTATCACACCCCATTGATGTTAATGATTATGGGGTAATTTATGCTGGGGCGCAAAAGAACATTGGGCCGGCAGGCTTGGTGATTGTGATTATCCGTGAAGACTTATTGGGTCATGCCAGTGATTGGTGTCCTGCACTGCTTAATTATCAAACACAAGTCGATGCTGACTCGATGAGTAACACGCCAGCGACTTATTCTTGGTATTTGGCAGGCTTGGTGTTTGAGTGGTTAAAGGCACAAGGTGGGGTTGAACAAATTGCTAAGATTAACCAACAAAAAGCCAAATTGTTGTATGATGCGATTGATGGCAGTGACTTTTATCACAATGGCATTGATGCACAATATCGCTCCATCATGAACGTGCCATTTACGTTGGCAGATGCGACGTTGGATAACGTGTTTTTGGCTAAGGCAAAACAGCAAGGGCTACTAAACTTAAAAGGTCATCGCAGTGTGGGGGGAATGCGTGCCAGCATCTACAATGCCATTGGCTTAGATTGGGTTGAGCAATTAGTGGCATTCATGCAAGATTTTGAAAAACAGCATGGCTAATAATCAATGGTAAGCAACCAAAAATAAGCAACCAAAGACAAACTGGGCATTTGTTGCTTAAATTGGTCAAATGATGTCGATGAATAATCACAAAATCCATGCTTGATGCCCTTTTGGCAAATAATTAAACCCCATTGGGCTGATGTTGCTTGATTTATATGGGTGATTGAGTAAGATAAAGCCATAAACAATCACGGTTAACAGTTAAGTCAATAAAAGCCAAGTAGATAACCAAGTAGATAACCAAATAGATAACAATGATGCGTCATCACAATGACACAGATAACAGCTGGGCAGATAATGGCTAAGCATTTATAGAATGGTTGATTAGGAGCTGACATGCACGCACACAATACCAAACAACAGACAACAGAACGGCTAATAAACAAAAATCTTGTTCATAAAAGGTTACTTTTATTATATTCAGTGATGGCATCGCTGCTATTTGTCAGCTTGCCAAGTGTTGCTGCTACCTTGCATGAAGTGGAATATGGTGAAACACTGTCTAGCATTGCTCGTCAGTATGACATCAGCATTGATGATTTGGTGCGAGCCAATGGCATACAACGCACCGCAACCATCAAACCTACTCAATTGTTAAACATTCCTACTGACACACAAACATCAGACAGAGCAAGCAATTTTATTGCCACCAATCGTTTTGCCAACCAAACCAATACCAGTACGAATAATCGTGAATACACAGGCAATGTGGACAGTTATGTTATTAAAAGTGGCGATAATTTAAGCATGCTTGCTAATCGTTATAGCGTGAGTGTGGCACAATTGGCAAATCTTAACCGCATTAGCCCACAAACCATCATAGTTGCTGGGCAAAAATTGGTTGTGCCGACCACACCAATAAACACCAATCCAACCAGTAACAGAACTTCACAAACCAGAACATCACAAACCAGCACATCACGTCATGTGCCACAAACTGGTTCTTATCAAGGTAACCATCAAGTTCAGCATAAAGTCCAGCTTGGCGAAACTTTATCAGGATTGGCAGCTCGTTATAAAATTCCTTTAACCACCTTGGCATCTGCCAATAATGTACCTACCGATTATATGCTCATAAATGGGCAAATACTGACCATACCAGGTGTCAGTAAGGTCATCACCAAACCGACTGCTGTGCAAGCCAACAGCACAATCAATGCCCCTAAAACACATACCGTCATACCAGGAGAGGGGCTGATTGGCATTTCTAATAAATATAAAGTCAATCTCAGTGAGCTTGCCAGAATCAATGGCATTGGTATTTATGACCATGTGCAAGTTGGGCAAGTGCTAAAATTGCCCAGCAATGCCATGCCAATAGACAGCTTGGACAACTCAGCCACATATTAAGTCAGCCACATATTAAGGATGTGTCATGTTAAGGTTTTATCCAATTCCTGCGTTTAGTGATAACTATATTTGGGCATTGGTCAATCCCAGCAACAAACAAGCTGTCATCATCGATCCTGGGCAAGCTGACCCTGTGCGAGACTATATCAATCAACATGGGCTGGATTTGACCGCCATTTGGATAACCCATAAACACGCCGATCACATCGGTGGGGTATCTGAGCTAAGAGAGTTGTACCCACTAACGCACGTGGTGGCTCATGCCGATCATGGCATTCACCCTGACCAAGAAGTCAAAGAAGGCACAACCATAAATTTATGGGGTAAGACCGCACAAGTGTGGTTGGTGGCAGGACATACCCAGCATCATTTGGCGTATGTGATGGAAGTGGATAAAGTCAAGCATGTGTTTTGTGGTGATACCTTGTTTAGTGCAGGTTGTGGTCGAGTGTTCACAGGTACGGTGGGCGACTTGTATCACAGTTTAGAGCGGTTTGCCAAATTGCCAGATGACACGCTGTTTTATCCTGCCCATGAATACACGTTAAATAACTTAGCGTTTGGCTTATCCATTGAGCCAAATAATATGGCGATGAAACATCACGTGAATGAAATTGAGCAAAGACTGGCAAATAACCAGACATCACTGCCCACCAGTCTAAGTCAAGAGCGTGATATCAATGTGTTTTTACGTTGTGATAAAGACAGCGTGGTTAATGCTGTGGCACAACAAGTTGAGCTTGATGACGATAAACCCTTGACCGTCTTTGCTGCTTTACGCCAATTAAAAGATGACTTTTAGCAAATGCCAAAAGCAACATGTTTGATTTCACAATATTTTATTGAGAATAGCGTGGGTTTTTTGGGACGGTTGTTGAGTCAGCTACCCACGCTCATCATCTTGCCATTGTTTTAACTGTTTAATAATCCGCCCTTGCAGACAGTGTTTACTTAGGTTGCCTTTTTTGTTTGTGTTGCTGTAGGGCATTTGGGTCAAAAGTGTCATGGCTTCGCTGATATGACTGACCGCATGGATAACAAATTGTCCTGTTGATACTGCGTGTATCACACGGTCGTCTAGCATAAGGTCGGTGATGTTGGCTTTTGGAATGATGACGCCTTGAATGACGTCTGTGCTGTTCATGCCATCTTGAATCAGCAAATTGTCAGCGGTTGGTCGGTGGTTGACACTGGCGGATTGCTGTTGACACAAATCAAAAAAACCCTCGATTTTCTCATTAATTCCCCCAACCGCTTGTACATCGCCCATCTGGTTCATAGAGCCTGTTACCGCAATGCCCTGATAGATGGCAATTTGCCCCAATGATGACAGCAAAGCACAAGCTTGGGCTAGGGTGGCACTGTCGCCGTCTATTTCACCATAGTTCTGTTCAACTGCCAGTGATGCACTGAAGTTTAATGGACAAAATGGGCTAAATGTGCTTTTTAAAAAATGGATCATGATTAACATGCCCTTAGCATGCAAATCACCACCCAACTCAACTTCACGTTCGATATCAATGATATCACCATGCCCAACATGTGGCTCTATCACCGCCGTTAGCTGTATTGGCATACCAAACTGGGTATTGGCATGGTCAATCACCGTTAAGGCATTGATGCGTCCTATCAGCCAACCTTGTGTATTTAAATTTTGCTGACCTTGAATAATGTCTTGCCAATATAAAGATTTGAGATAATCAGCTTGCTGTGCTTGAGCCTTAATTGCTTCAATAACATCATGGGCTTCGATGACATCATGGGTTTTGATGACATTGTCTGCTTGGATTTGGGGGGTGTTTTTAGTTTGGTTAAAACGGCTGTTATCGTGATTGGTGGTCATCAAAGTGGTCATCAAACTGGCTTGGATAAGGTGGTATAGTTTATCCATATGCACCAGTAAGCGATTGTGCCCACTTAATCGCACAAAATGACGATATAACTGCCAAATGGCATCGGTTGCCATGGTTGATATGGGGGTTGATTGAGCATCATTTACCGTGTGTTGATGGATATTTAAAGCATTTAACTGTTGATAAACCAGCTGAGCAAAGCCATTTTTGTGAGCTGTGGTTTGTGAGACTGTGTCATCAAATTCAGCACGCACGGTAAACAGACGAGCAAAACTTGGGTCGATTTCACATAACTCATCAAATTCATCAGCTTCACCAATGGCAATCAATGTGACTGTCATGGGCAAAGTTTGTGGGGCGGTGGGATATGCCAGTGTGTGTGGGTATGTGGCGGTATGATAGTTAATGGGCAACCGTTCTGTGGTCAGCACATCATAAAGCCCTTGGCGTAAGCTTGGTTGTGCCAACAAATCCACCAATCGTATTAATAAAAACCCACCTTGCGACTTAAGTAGCTTGCCCATATGCCAATAAGCATGGCAATTTGTGTGGCAATGAGTCATATCAGGGGAATGGGGCAGACGTGTGGCGTTCATATCAGTCAGACTGTCGATGTCATTGGCTGTGTGTTGACTGATGCTTGGTTGACTGATGCTTGGTTGACTGATGCTTGGCAAAATCACACCGCCAAGCACATCTAAGGGGGTTGCTGGTTGGGCGGTATGTATGGGTGGTGAATGCTCGGTCAATGGAGATAAATAAATAAAAAATCGCTGTTTTATCTGTTCTGTTTTGGGCATTGCATTTGCCATCATTGGTGAATGTTCAATGCTCTGTTGCATGGTTTTGATAAACCTTTGCCATGATGGTGTTGGCAGTGATTCTGCCAATGTTTTTAGGCATGTGAAGATGGCATCATCTGCTAATGGCGTGTGAGCAGGGTCATCTTGTGATGAGTGAACAGACAAATGTTGCCAAAATTTATTTAAGTTCTGCTGTAATGATAAATGGGTTTTATGGGTGATGGGCAAATGATGAATGGTAAAGGGTGATTGTGTGTCGATAAAGACCACAAATGACAGTGGTGGGCAATGATTGGCATGAGTTCTTAGCCATGCTTTAATAAATGCACTTTTGCCCATGCCATGGGTGCCTAATAACAGAGTATGGGCATGGATTTGTACGGGTTTTTTATCAGCAGGTAAGTCAAATGATTGACAGTGATGTGCGTGTAACTGATGTGCGTGTAACTTATGCGTGTGTAACTTATGCGTGTGTAATTGGGTCATCAGCGTTAAGGCATTGGTTATCCTTGGTTGAGCAAATAAGGGATTATTTGCTAAATTGAGCGTGTCTGTTTTTGGCTGATTGGTTGTTGGCTTAGTTATTGGCTTAAAAGCGGTTTGGTCTGTTGTGATATTGAGTAAATCGCTGACAGCAACTTGGTGAGTTTTTGTGTTTAGATGGGAGTTGGTGGGGTGTTGATTTATAAAACATTGATTCATGGTGATGGAGTCATGTCAAAGTGGTCTTTAAAATTGTTCTATCAGAAGCAATTTAGTATGATAAAATTTTTACCATGATAGCACATACTCACAAAGTCAGAGCCCATTTATGTCGTTAGAAAGTGTGTTTACCCGTGCATGGCAACAACAGTCAGCATGGTTGTGGGGTCTTGCTCCTTTAAGTTGGTTTTATGGCGGTTTGTTTAAGTTAAACAAATTTTGCCATGACTGTGGCATTAAGGCGGTGTATCATGCCCCAGTTCCCGTCATTGTTATTGGCAACATCAATGTGGGTGGCAGTGGTAAAACACCTTTTATCATCGCTTTGATTGAGTATTTACACAAGTTAGGCTTAACCATTGGTGTCATCAGCCGTGGTTATGGTGGACAAGTGGATAAAATGCCATTGTTGGTAACAACAGATAGCTCCCCTGATGTGGTGGGTGATGAACCTGCCTTAATCGTACGACAAACAGGTGTGGCGATGGTGGTATGTCCTAACCGACAACAGGCGATTGAGTTGTTGCTTGAGCATCATGCTGATATTAGGCTGATTTTATCTGATGATGGGTTACAGCATCATGCGTTGCATCGAGATGCTGAATGGATTGTGGTGGATGTGGTGCGTGGTTTTGGTAATCGCCAACTGTTGCCCATGGGATATCTGCGTGAGCCTGTCAGTCGGTTACTTGATAATGTTAGTATAGACAGTGCTGGTATGGACAATGTTGGTATGGGCAATGCTGGCATACAAACAGAGCTGTTGTTTCATGTGACGGGTTTGGATGGTAACCTTAAATATCACATCACACAACTTGCTCCTAATTTACACGCATTGCCTTATTTAAGCCAAACCAGCCCCTTGGCAAATATCCCCACCATGACATTATGCACTGATAACGTGATAAGCTTGAGTGCTTGGGCAAGTCATCATGCTTGGGAAACACAGATGAATGATGATGGACAATGTTTGCAAGCACAAGGTTTGCAAGCACAAGCGGTGATTGCCATGACAGGGATTGGTTATCCAAAGCGATTTTTTAATAGCCTAAGCAAACTAGGTTTTTCAATCACTCCCGTGATTTTGCCTGACCACCATCAATATGTCATGACAGATTTTATTAAATTAAATCACCTACCTAAATTACCCATCATTATAACCACAAAAGATGCCATAAAAATCTTTACTCTATTTCATCACATGACTGATGATGAGCGTCAATTTTGGGCAAATTGGCAACAGCGAATTTGGGTATTGCCCATCACCGCTGATTTATCCACAGCGGTTTATCAACGATTGCATCAACAATTACAAGCATTGGCGATTTTGTAACATGACTGACATCGCCTGCATGATGCCCTTGTTACATCATCAGACGTTTGGCGTGAAACATTTAGGAAAATAACACATGACCACCACCACACCCAGTCCAAATACTCAAAAGACGCATCACAAGACGCATATTGTGATTCCTGCACGCCATAAAAGCAGTCGTTTGCCAGGAAAGCCATTATTGCCCATTCATGGTAAACCCATGATTTTATGGGTGGCTCAAAAAGCAAGTTTGGCAACCTTTGCAGATGATTTGACCATTGCCACCGATGACAAACGCATTGCTGATGTGTGCAGGCATGCAGGTTATGATGTGCTGATGACTGATGTTAATCATGCGTCAGGCACGGACAGACTGGCTGAAGTGGTTACCATCAAAGGCTGGGCAGATGATGACATTGTGATAAATATGCAGGGTGATGAGCCGTTAGTACCCCCGTTACTCCTTGAACAGACCAAAAATTTATTGCTAAAAAGCCACGATGCGGTCATGGCGACTTTGTGTGAGCCCATTCATTCATATGAAGAATTGATGCGTCCATCTGTGGTTAAAGTGGTGGCTGATAAACATAACCATGCCTTGTATTTTAGCCGTGCTGGCATTCCTTGTGACCGAGAACACGCCTTGGCAATGGTCAATAATCGCCAAATCTCAAATGCTCAAACCCCAGAATTTCAAGCTCAAAAAGCCCCAACCCATGCCTATCGTCATTTGGGTTTATATGCGTATCGGGTTGCCATGCTCAAAGCGTTTGGTGGTTGGCAAATGGGCATGCTTGAGCAGTTAGAAGCCCTAGAACAGCTTAGGGTATTAGAACAAGGAAAAAAGATAGCGATTGACATTGCCTTAACCAGCTTACCTGCTGGTGTGGACACGCAAGCTGACTTGGATAGACTCAATCAGTTACCACTGACAGCATTTGGTGGTGTGTGAATGACGCCTACAGATAAGATGGTGCGTGGTGATGACTTAGGTTCACAAGCATTTGTAACACAATTACCATGGCAACAACCACTATGGCAACGGCTGACGAGTAAATTCTTGACCAATGATGGCCTACCACATGCCATATTGGCAGGGGGGCGAACAGGCATTGGTAAACGTGCGTTTGTATGGCGGTGGGTGGCATGGCAGTTGTGCCAAAACAAAGCCACATCACCACAGATGGCTTGTGGTCATTGTCAAAGTTGTCAATGGTTGCAGGCAGGTAATCATCCAAATTTGCGAGTATTACCAAGCAGCTCATTGCCCATTGCCCATACTGACACATCTGACAAGCGTGTTTATGCAGATAGTACTGGTATCAAAGTTGATGATATCCGCAGTATCCAAGATTTTGCCAATCAAGGCAGTCAAGGCTTGCGTATCATGGTGTTTGTCCATGCAGAAAACATGACCGTGGCAGCCGCCAATGCGTTATTAAAAACGCTAGAAGAACCCAACCCCCACACACAGCTGATATTAATCAGCGACCAACCAAGCAAACTGTTGCCCACCATTCGCAGTCGCACACAAGCATTGCCTTTATCGAACATTCCTTTATCTGTTGCCAAAGCATACGTTTCGACTGCTTTGGCTGATAAAACCGACGCACAGATAAGCCAACTGCTCACCTTAACAGACAATGCCCCAATGGCGGCAATTGAGTTGGCACAAAAACGCTGGTATCAGATGCAATCTGAGTGGCTTGGTACTTGGCAAGCACTGGCCAGCCAAAAACGCACCCCTGTGCAGGCAAGTGATTATTGGCAAAGTCATCTGCCCTTAATGGAATTTATTCAGCTGTCGTTAATGATGCTTGTTGCGATACAAAAATGGCAATCACAACAAAAGGCCCAACATCAGCCAGACGAGATGAATATTGGCATTGATTTATCAAACATACATCTGCACAACATGCCAAGCTTTACTGCCACCATGATGTTACAAAACCAGCTGTATGACATGCAACGGTCTTTAAAGCAAAATGTGCAAGATAAAATTATCTATGATGCCTTGATGCAAAATCTTGCCCAATTATGGTAAGCTTATGACTGATTTCATCACTGATGTATGGACTAGGAGACACTTTTATGGCAATGCCAGGTCGTGGTGGTGCAGGTATTTTAACCTGTAACATTCAAAATATTGACGTACTTTATGCCAGTTATTTGCCCTTTATTGAACGTGGGGCAATTTTTGTTCCCAGTGACCGCCAACACCAATTAGGGCAAGAGCTGTTTGTGGCGTTTACCTTACCCGGCTCAAGCGAGCGTATTCCTTTAAATGGTAAAGTGGTGTGGCTTAACCAAAAACCCAGTGCAGGTCGTCCAGCAGGCTTTGCCATTCAATTTGGCAATGATGTCATCGGACAGCAGATGAAAAATGAAGTTGAACGCCTATTGGCAGGTAAGTTGGATTCTCAACAGACAACGTATACCATGTAGCGTTTGGTTTATCCAACTTGATGCACATTTAGCCCCAATAAACATTAGGACATGTCTTAATATGCCGTGGCTAAATGTGGCTAACTTTAAATTTAACTTCTAAATATGGTTGGGTGATGGCATGGTGTGTTAGCTGGCTTTGACCACCACTGTCTTTGCCATTTTATCGTGCCAGCTTTGGTTTTTCTTGTCAAAAATCACCCAAAAATAACCCAAGAAAAACACCACTGCCGAGACGAGATAGCCAAAGTAACGAATGATGCCCTGAGTGGGGGTGATGTGATTGCCTGTTTTTTCATCTAATACTTTAAGGTTAAATATCAGCTTGCCTGGTGTGCCAGCAAACTTTATCCACATAAACACAGACCCCACAAAGGGCAATACCGTATTTATTAAAAAATCAATCACGCCTAAATATAAGCTTTCAGACGTAAAATAAGCGTCGCCATAGATGGCATACATGATGGGGAAAATGACCAACATCATGATGATGGCGTCTATGATGGTTGCCAACAGCCTAACACCAAAGCCAGCATAGGTGTAATGAGTGTTATCATTCATATCGTTTAATTCTCCTTAAGTAATCGAACCGATTCGATGTTGTTCTTGAAGTTGTTTTAGGTGTGTTGCCCCAGTTTGGTTTTGCGACAATAAAAAAAACGTTAAAAACCATCAATTTGAACTGGATAATATCGCATAATCATCAAGCTTGGCAACAAGCCAAACAATAAAAATCAGCAGATGCGGTAAAATTATGGCAAAATAGCATGTTGAACAAAAACAGCATGTCTAAACAATGATTGTCATGCGATGGTCATGCGATGACTGAAAAGCTGACTGAAAAGCTGAATGACAATTGCTGACTGACATTTTATGTAATGACAATTTATGGCTTAATGAGAAATTATGAAAGCATCTTTACGAGAAAGCCTTGACCAAATGATTGACCGCTATGAAGAAGTTACCCATTTGTTATCAGATCCTGATGTCATCAACGACAATGCCAAATTCCGTGATTTATCCGTAGAGCATAGCGAGCTGACCGACATCACCCATCTTTGGCAACGCTACCGACAAACTGAAGCTGACTTGACCACTGCCCACGAGATGCTAGATGACCCAGACATGAAGCAGATGGCACAAGAAGAGATTGAGAATGCCAAAGCACAGCTTGCCAGTATTGAAGAAAAACTTAACGTCATGTTATTGCCCAAAGACCCCAACGATAAAGTACCAGCGTTTTTAGAGATTAGAGCAGGCACAGGTGGTGATGAAGCGGCGATTTTTAGTGGTGATTTATTCCGCATGTATGAACGCTATGCCCAATCACAAGGCTGGCAGGTAGAAATACTGTCTACCAACGAAGGTGAGCATGGCGGTTATAAAGAAATCATCAGCCGAATATCAGGCACTGATGTGTATGGTCGCTTAAAATTTGAAAGTGGGGCTCATCGTGTGCAACGTGTGCCAGAAACCGAAAGCCAAGGGCGAGTACACACATCAGCATGTACTGTGGCAGTCATGCCTGAAGTTGAGATTGATGACAGTGTGGACTTAAACCCAGCTGACATCAAAATGGATACGTTTCGCTCCAGTGGGGCAGGGGGGCAACATGTCAATACCACAGACTCAGCGGTACGATTAACGCACATTCCCACAGGCACGGTGGTAGAATGCCAACAAGAACGCAGTCAGCACAAAAACCGTGATAAAGCCATGAAAATGCTGGTGGCAAAAATTCAGCAAGACAAAGTACAAAAACAAATCGATGCGGCAAGTAGCTTACGCCGTAATTTGGTTGGCAGTGGCGATCGCAGTGAACGCATTCGCACCTATAACTTTCCCCAAGGACGCATGACCGATCATCGCATCAATCTGACTTTATATAAATTAGATGCCATCATGGAAGGAGATTTAACTGAGCTTTTAGACAGCCTATTGCGTGAACATCAAGCTGATTTGATGGCTTCGGTTAGCGGTGAAGAGTAAGCATTGATATGCTTCTATTTTAGGAGCGCAGTTTTTTTACTAATTCATTCCTAAATAAAGGATATTATTAATATGGCAAAATTTTTAAATACCAGTGGTACAACCTATCATTTAGAAGACCTTATAAAAAATGCGTCTGACCGCTTAATTTTAATCAGTCCATTTTTGAAACTAAGTGATCGTATTAAAGAGCTGCTGGAAGATAAAAATAGACTAAAAATTGATATTCGTATTGTGTATGGTAAAAGTGATTTGCAACCTGAAGAAATTAATTGGCTAAAAGGTTTGGATTTTATTCGAACCAGCTTTTGTAAGAATTTACATGCTAAGTGTTATCTAAATGAGAATCAATGTATTATTACCAGTCTAAATCTTTATGAATTTAGTCAGATAAACAACAACGAAATGGGTGTTTTGATAAATCGTGATGATGATGCTCAATTATTTAATGATGCGTATGAAGAGGCTCAGCGTATCATTCGTATTAGTGATGAAATTAAAGTATCTGCTGATAAAGTAGAAACGAAAGTTGATAAAGTAGAAACAAAAGTTATGCCTAACGCTGGTCCAGCTAAGCCAAATATCATCAAACCAAGACGGTTTGAAAAATTAGCAGTCAATAAACTGGCTGAAAAACTGGGCATGAAAACTGCTGAACTCAACGAAAAATTAGAGCAACTAGGCTACATTGAAACCAAAGGGAAAAATGTTTTTTTAACCGATAAAGGTAAAGAAGCAGGTGGAGAACTGAGAAAAAGCCAATATGGATATTTTACGGTTTGGTCAGTAGATATAGATATTGCAGATGATAAGTCCACGAGTTTTACTGAAAAATTGCTCAATATTTTTAGGTTTTAGCCTGCCAAATGAAAAAAATACCATAACTAAAAAGTAAGACATTATATATTAATAATATAGGTAACAATCATGTCAACCCAAACCCAACAGCCCAAAGACGTCAATCAAGACGTCAACGAACTTATCAAGCAACGTCATCACAAACGTCAAGCCATTATTGATGCAGGCAAGAACCCATATCCCAATCAGTTCAAACGCACGCATTATGCCCAAGACCTACAAGACCAATTTGATGGCATTGATAAAGCCCACATAGAAGCCGATGTGGCAAAGGGTGTTAAAACTCAAGTCAGCATTGCAGGGCGAATCATGCTTAACCGTGGCTCATTTATGGTACTGCAAGACATGACTGGGCGTATTCAGTTGTATGTTGCACGCAAAGAATTGAATGATGACACACTTGCCTTAATCAAAAGCTTGGATTTGGGTGATATTGTGGCGGTCAATGGTCATATTGGTCGTTCTGGCAAAGGTGATTTGTATGTGCATATTGAGACCCTTGAGCTATTAACCAAATCTTTGCGTCCACTGCCTGATAAATTTCACGGTTTAAGCGACACCGAAGCCCGTTATCGCAGTCGTCATCTTGATTTGATGACCAATGATGACAGTCGTCATGCTTTTATCGTGCGTAGCCAAGTCATTGCAGGCATTCGCAAGTTCATGCTTGGTGAACGCTTTATGGAAGTTGAAACGCCAATGATGCACGTCATTCCAGGCGGAGCGGTGGCTCGTCCGTTTGTTACCCATCACAATGCGTTAGACATGCCGTTATTTTTGCGAATTGCCCCAGAACTGTACCTTAAACGCCTTGTGGTTGGTGGCTTTGAACGGGTGTTTGAGATTAACCGAAATTTTCGCAATGAAGGCGTATCGGCTCGCCATAATCCAGAATTTACCATGATTGAGTTTTATCAAGCTTATGCTGATTATCAAGATTTGATGAAGTTGACCGAAGAGATGCTTGAGACTTTGGCAAATGACATTCTTGGCACAACAGAACTGAATTATCAACAAGAAGCGATTAGCTTAAAAGCCCCTTTTGTTCGTTTGCCAATGACCAAAGCCATTGAAAAATATGCACAAAACTTTGACATGAGCAAAATTAACGACCGTGCGTATTTGGCAGATTATGTCAAAAATGAGCTCAATCAGGAAGTGAAAGACATCTTTGGTATTGGCAAATTACAAACCATTGTGTTTGAAGAAACCGTAGAAACCAGATTGCGCCAGCCAACGTTCATCACTGAATACCCAGCAGAAACATCACCACTGGCACGCCGTAATGATACCAACCCACAAATTACCGACCGTTTTGAGTTGTTTATTGGTGGGCGAGAGATAGCCAATGGCTTTAGTGAGCTGAATGATCCAATAGACCAAGCCGAACGCTTTAGACAACAAGTGGCAGAAAAAGACGCAGGCGATGATGAAGCCATGCACTATGACGCTGAGTTTATCGAAGCGTTAGAATACGGTTTGCCACCCACAGCAGGGGAGGGTATTGGCATTGATCGTTTGGTGATGTTATTTACCGATGCCCCAAGTATCCGAGATGTGATTTTGTTCCCCCACATGAGGCGTAAGGAGCAGTGATGGCACTGATGTCAACATAAGAACAATGATTTTAACACAAGGGCAACAAGTCGCCATGAAAATCAACCACCACCAATCTCACCAAACAGCCACCGTTTCAAATCCCAATACGGTGGTCAGCCCATCATCACAAACAGATGAACAGTCCAAACCAAAGCATAGCCAAGCGGTGGTGATGGGTTTTGAAAGCATTTTAAATGACACGTTTTTATCCATGTATGTGCAATTGGAATTGGCAACGTCATTCAATGCAGGTTATGATGCGGTGCTTAAAATAGGCAATGCTCGCATTTATCTGTTGTATGACAAAATCGGATTTTTTTCAGATACTGAGCATGTGTCTAAAAATGCCCTACACCAACACAGCCAAGCGTCAGTGAATGATTTGATAAAACGACACCTTAACATTCAGCAACGCCTGCCAAACCAACACCCGCCAAATCATAAAGACACTCAGCAAAGTGGTCAGTCGCCAAAGACGTTTTTTGTGGGACTGTCAGATTTATCAGTTACCTTTAATGAACAAGATTATCAAATCAACCACCAGTTTGGCAGTGCGTATTTTCAAGAGCAGTGCGTGCTAGATTATGACGATGCACATCGGGTGCTGTTGGTATATGGATTAAAAAGCTTTGTGCAAATCATTCAAATGCTAAACACCCCTGATGATTTGGTGGCATTTTTTGAATATCACCGTCAAGCGTTGGTTGATATGACGGTGTATTCCAATGAAACGGTGTTGGCACAGACCTTCATTCATTCGCCTGAGTTTTATCAGCGAGCATGGCAAGTTGAAAATGAACTTATCAGCATTGGTATGTTGGATAAACATGACACTCGTTTGGTCAATGCCATGCAAAAAGGTGATGAACACATCACCAAACAATTGATAGAAAAAATGATGGTTTGCTCAAATATTTGGGTAAAATTGGTGCGTCAGCTGACCCAGCGACTTTATGAAAACACCATGACCTTAGATGATAAAGCCAAGCAGATGCTCAGCTTATTGGTGCAAGAATCGCTATACACTCGTATGAAGCTGATGGAAGATGTGCTTGATTATGCCAACATGCCATTAGAAGACCGCCGTCAAGGATATGTGTTGTATCAACATTCCTATAGTGAGTTTGGTCGTCCATACATGTTGATTGTCTATGCCAAAGATGCTAATAGCTCACTGACACGGCAAAGAATCAACCAAGATAACATGGACTTGCTGATTGACTTAAACAGCGAGTTGCAAGACCCTGTGATGAATGATTTATTTTTGTTGGGATTTGACATGTCTCAAGCAAATGAAGAAGGGCAAGTTAACGTAACCATGGACGTGTATCATCAACCTGCATCTAAAATGTCAGAACTGGAGCGTTATTTGCATCGTCAGCTCACCGAACTAAAACAAGCTCAAAGATGATTTTTAACCTTTAACCTTTAACCTTTAACCTTTAACCTTTAATAAATTCTTGATAAATTTTTAATGAACCAAACCCAAACCCAAGCACAAGCCACGCAACCAACTGCCAACGCTCCTTTAACAATGCCTTATCAGGTGTTGGCAAGAAAATATCGCCCACACAATTTTCATGAATTGGTTGGGCAAGAGCATGTCAGTCGTGCATTAATCAACGCCATTGAGCAAAATCGCCTGCACCATGCGTATCTATTTACAGGCACTCGTGGTGTGGGCAAGACCACCATCGCTCGCATTTTAGCAAAATGTCTTAATTGTGAGACGGGCATGACCAGTACACCATGCGGGGTTTGTGGTCATTGTGTGGCAATAGATCAAGGGCGATTTATTGACTTAATTGAGATTGATGCTGCTTCTCGTACCAAGGTTGAAGACACCCGAGAGCTGTTAGAAAACGTGCCTTACGCCCCAACACAAGGTCGTTATAAAGTGTATTTGATTGATGAAGTACACATGCTCTCTACCCACAGTTTTAATGCCTTGCTCAAAACCTTAGAAGAGCCACCAGAGCATGTGAAATTTTTGCTTGCCACCACCGACCCACAAAAACTACCAATTACCGTGATTTCTCGTTGTTTGCAGTTTGTGTTAAGACCATTAACCGAGTCTCAGCTTTTTGGCCATTTGCAACATGTGTTGGATAAAGAGCAAATCAGCCATCAACCAGAAGCCTTATGGCAATTGGCACATTCAGCACATGGCTCAGTGCGAGATGGGCTGTCATTGACTGATCAAGCCATTGCTTTTGCTGATGGGCAATTAACAGAAGCGTTGGTTGTTGATATGTTGGGCGTGATTAACGCCACCGATTTACAAGCTTTGCTGACGGCCATTCATCATGACGACCGTCATGGTGTCATGGGCATCTTAATGCAGATGCGACAAAAGAGCTTGGATGCTGGCAATGTGTTAAATGAGTTATCAGACCTTTTGCACCACTTGGCGTTATTACAGCTATTGCCAGAGATGGACTTGGGCATATCACCCCAGCAATTAGCCAAACGCCAACAGCTGGCTTGGCAAATTCCCAGTGAGACTTTACAACTGTATTATGAAATCGTTAACAAGTCTCGTGAGTCTTTGTCATTGGCTCATTCACCGACACAAGCGTTGGAGATGTGTCTATTGCGTTTGCTTGCCTTTAGACCACTTGGTTCAAATGAAGCATGGGTGGGTCATGTCAGCCATCATCACAATCATGAACATAAACACAATCATGAACATGAGTATCATCATGAACATGATGAGCATCAGCATCAATATGATGAGTCATCTGATAACCAAGAGCATGCCTTAAATAACGGCAAACAAAATGATGACGAAAATCATGGCAATCTTCATGACAGTCATCACGCCAATGGTAATGTTCCAAACAATGATGACGGACATCAACACGGACATCAACAAAGTAACACATCAACGCCAACAACGCCCAAACCAACCGAACCAATTGAACAATCTTTAACTGAAACAGAATTAATCGAAACAGAATTAATCGAAACAGAATTAACCGAAGCAACGCCAACCAAACCACCGACTGAACCAGCGTCAGTATCTGCCAATGACCCAAGGTCGTTGTTGCAATGTCCTCCAGCTGACTTGACTGGACAATGGAATGAAAAAAAATGGGATTACTGGCTATTTCTTGCCAGACAAGAAGAGCGTCTTAGCACAGATGAATTGGCACTTGCCAATCAAGGGGTCATGACAGGTGACATGCAGGGCAAAAGTGTGTTTGTCAGCCAGACACAAGCCAAAAACTTTATCAACGTTTTTGAGCGATTGGTGGGCGTGTTGCAACAAGATTTCCCCAATGCCAATTTTCAGCTAACTGCTGACGCATCGTTAGCCGATATGATGCAAAAAACAGACGAGCCTAAATTACCAAAAGAAAGACAAAAACATCGACAAAATTTGGCAGAGCAACAAGCCATTAAACTTTTGGAACAATCACCTGTCATGCAACAATTAAAACAGCAGTCAGGAGCAACGATTAATCAGATAAAGCTTAAGGCATATTCTCAATCTGAGACATCTAAAAGACAAGTAAAGGACATCTGAATAATGTCTAAAAATTGCCTGATTTAAAAAACTGATATTTGTTTAACAATGTTAACCAATTTTCGATAAAGTGTCATTTTATGTGCTTAGAATGTGTCTAAATGGATAAGTTATTCATATATAATCTGTCATAATAACTGTATGAATTTTTTATTGATAAGTAACTTAGTAATTTAGTAACTTAGGGTTAGATAAGGTTAGAAAAGATATGTTAGAGAATTTGCGTGGAATGGCAGTATTTGCAAGCGTTGTTGACCATGGTTCGTTCAGTGGGGCTGCCAAATCATTGGGCATCACCACCAGTGCTGTTAGTCAGCAAATTCGTGCCCTTGAAGAAGACTTGGGCGTTATTTTGCTCCACCGTTCCACTCGCAAACTTAACCTAACCGAAGCAGGGCAGGGTTTTTATACCGCTGCCAAAGATGTGGTTAGCGCCGCTGAAGAAGGTCGAATGCGTGTCAATCAACTGCGAGATGATTTGGCAGGAACATTACGCATCGCCACCACGCCACAGTTGGGGGTTAATCACATTTTGCCAGCCATATCTGACTGGGTTGGTCGCCATAACGAGCTAAATATCGATTTTTTGGCAGATAATCGCTACATTGATATGATTGAAGAGCGTGTTGATTTGTCTATCCGTATTGGCTCAATGTCGCTTGAATCTCGCCTTAGCGCTCACTTTTTTGCCAATGTGCGACAAGTATTGGTGGCATCGCCCAGTTATTTAAATAAACACGACCCCATACAAACCCCAAAAGATTTATCTTCACATTTATTCATTGGTATTGAACTGATGAAAGACGGGCATCTGCTGGATTTTGCTGAACACGACAGCAATAAAAAATCTCGCATTAAAATGAGCAGTCGTTTTACCACCAATAATGTGATGATGGCAACCACCATGGCATTACAAGGCTATGGTTTGGTGCGATTGATGGCGTTAGATGCCAAGCCTTATCTACAATCAGGTGAGTTAATTGAAGTCTTACCTAATTACGATTTGCCCAGCAGTGTGTTGTATGCCGCCACGCTAAAAAAAGAACGCCAGCCTGTTAAAGTTGAGCGTTGTTTAGAAATGTTACAAGCGTATTTTCAAAACATCAATGAATAAAGCATGAATAAAGCATGAATAAATCATCAATGGACGATGCTGATTCATCATTGATGACACCTGCCTTAAAATCCCCCTTAACCCTGATTGGTTTAAGGGGGTTGTTGGCTTAAAAGAGTGAATTCAGTTTAAATGAGCTTAAAGAATCATGTTTTATGTTCGGTGTGCTGTTTTATGCTTTGTGATGTTTAATGATGCCAAGCATACGGCGTAATGGTTCTGCCGCTCCCCAAAGTAATTGGTCGCCCACCGCAAAGGCACTTAAGTATTGCTCACCCATGTTCAGCTTACGCAAACGCCCCACTGCCACAGTCAATGTGCCAGAAACGGCAACAGGAGTCAGACGTTCCATGGTGGCTTGTTTGTCATTTTCTACCACATCCAGCCAAGCGTTATCGCTGTTTTTTAACGCATGTTCAATGTCTTGTAATGGCACATTGTGTTTAAGCTTAATGGTCATCGCCAATGAGTGGCAACGCATTGCCCCGATACGCACGCACAGCCCATCAATGGCAATGCGATTGGCATCGGTTTTGCCTAAGATTTTATTACTCTCAACACTGCCTTTCCATTCTTCTTTTGACTGACCATTGTCTAATTGGCCATCAATATAAGGGATAAGACTGCCTGCTAATGGCACACCAAAGTATTGTGTGGGGAAGTTATTGCCACGTTGAGTATCGATAATGGTTTTATCAATCTGCAAAATGGCACTGGCAGGGTCGGCCAATTTATCTTTGACGCTGTCATGTAAAACCCCCATGCCTGCTATCAACTCTCGCATGTTGTTTGCACCACCACCACTGGCGGCTTGATAAGTCATGCAAGACACCCATTCTACCCAGTCTTGTTTGAACAACTCCCCAATTGCCATCAACATCAAAGACACGGTACAGTTACCACCGATAAAGTCTTTTACCCCATGATTAAGGGCATCTTTAATCAACTCACCATTAATGGGGTCTAGCACAATCACACTGTCTTCTGCCATGCGTAAGCTGCTGGCAGCATCAATCCAATAACCTTGCCACCCAGAATCTCGTAAGGGCTGATGCACTTGGTTGGTGTAGTCGCCACCTTGACACGTGATGATGACATCACATTGGCTTAAGGCATCAATGTCGTGAGCGTCTTTAAGTTTGCTGGCAGGCACACCATCAAAGTTAGGGGCATCGCCGCCAGCATTGCTGGTAGAAAAAAACGTCGGAATAATGCCTGTAAAATCCTTCTCAGCCTGCATGCGTTGCATCAGAACTGAGCCAACCATGCCACGCCAACCCACAAATCCTACCGACAGTTCACTCATAAGCGTTAATCCTTCTTGACAATATAAATCACAATCAATCAATGAATAAAAAAATCAATGAATAAATAATAAATAAAAGAGACATGAATAAAAAGACACATGATGGCAATTGCCAATTTGCCATATTAGCAAACTTTTTATCTGTTCGCATCTATGTTGAGAGATTTTATGTTGAGAGATTTTATGATTAATATAATGAAGCCAAAAATATCAACACAAAAATGTCAGCAAATGCTTACAATACAATCCGCTTTTGTCAGCTAGGCAAATTGGCACAATTTGCTAAAATGTCCCCATCAGCACAAGGAAATCAAGGATTGATGTCAGTGTTGAGATTAAACTTCTTTCTACTTGCCACTTTTTGGTTGAATGGATTGGGTTTGATTTGATAAGGAAAGTCGTTTGCGTCGTGTCGTTGTTGCTATTTTAGCAAAGTTTCGCTTTTAGCAAAAAGTGACATTGACGTAAAAGTAAAAATAGCAAGTCCATAACTCGGTTAATGACTCAGTTTATCGCTAAGTTCATAAAACTTAGCTCACAAAACTAAGTTCATGGCTAAGTCTCCTCCTAGACCCCAAGCGTTTGCCCTCGCTTGGGGTTTTTTTACATTCTGTTTTTGGCGATTTGGGTTGGTTGACTCAAAAAAGGTGGTATTGGTTCACCGTCTATCAGATGTTGATAGACAGCAAATGTATCATCAATGGTTTGTGTTAATTCAAATTCTTGTGGCATGGGTGGTCGACTGACAATGTCCAGCTGGTTTTTGATGATTTTAATTAAAGTAGTGGCATTTTGTTGTTTGACCAATCCTTGTGGGTAAAGTGGTCTTAAAATCTCAGAATACGCCGCTTTATCCCAACCAACCACAGGTGTGCCTAAATGCAGGGCTTGTAAGATGGTGATGCCAATGGATTCAGGTTCATTTGCCAATGCCACCACCACATTGGCAGCGGCCAGCCACTCACGCATGTCATTACGCCGACTGCCCACAAAGCTAATGCGGTCTTGTAGTTCTAACGCATACGCACGTTGGCGAAATTCTTCATACACAATATCGCCATTATCTTTGTCGTCATCCATGATGATGATGTGCAAGTTTGGATATGTTTCAGCCAAATTACCCAAAATATCAATCAGCCATTCTTGCCCATATTGTTTGCCAATTAGGGTAGGAAACAGCAACCATTTTTTATGTTCAAGTTCAGGGAATTCAGCAAAAGTACGCCGTAACCAATACACAGATGGGTTGTAGCGATAAGGGTACATGCGAGTGTCCACCCCACGATAGATGCGCACAATCGATTTATCCGCCAGTTGATGCTCAGACAGCCCTGCCATTAAGTATTGGGTAACGCTGTCTGAAACGGTGATGATGACATCAGACATCAGTAAGGCTCTGGCATAGCGGTTGATGGGATAAAAACCATACATGGTGCTGACTAATTTGGGGGTTTTATTAAGCTTGGCTTTTCTTAATGCCCAATACAATACCCATGCAGGTGTGCGTGAGTGCATATGAATGATGTCAGGTTGATACCGTTCAATCAGTTTGCGTAAAGCCCTTATTTTTAATAAAGACAGCCAAGATTTTTTTTTCATCTCAAGTTGGTGATATTGATTGCCTTCTCGGATAAGGCGTTTAACCAAGTTGTCATTCATATCAGCACTGGCGATGATGATGGATTTACCACCACTTTTGATGAGCTTACGCCCCAGCTGATAAATACCTCGCTCAGATTCATCATGTTTGAGTGAAGACAACAGACGCATGACAATCATAGTAAATGCCTAAGCCTAATAAAAAGGAGTGGTCGCTTAAAAAAGCAAAAATAAGGTGACATAAAAACCAGTTAGGCATCAATGACGTGTTATTATAACCAAAATTTACCATTTACTAGTAATTTTTGTTATAAATCAATATACTATCAACCATTTTAAGTCTGCCTACGCTCTTTTATTTATTTTTATCGCATTATCAAACATGGTTGGCATCAGCTAAGTCTCAGGTAGCATTCATGATAATCAAAGAACTTACGACTCGATGGTTTGTGTCGCCATCAATGACATCGGTTAAAATCCTAGTCGCCAGTATGACAATGGTGATAACAGCAGTGCTGAGTATCCCAGCTTACGCCAATCAAAGCGATGCCCAAATCAACGCTTTAATCAGTCAAGCAGTTGCCAATCACCCACTGGTTGGTGCAGCAGTCGCTGATAAAATGGCAACCGCAGAAGGCATCACCGCCGCCAAACTCAATTTATTGCCTACCCCCAGCATCAGTGCAGGATATGATGATAATAATGATCTTGTCGCCCAAGCTATTATCAGACAGCCTTTATGGACAGGTGGCAGGCTGACTGCCAGTGTTAACCAAGCCATCATGGATGACAAATCTGCCCAAGAATCGGTTTATGTTAGTCAAAATGAAGTGGCAAAAAACACCATTGACGCATGGAAAAGCTATGTTACCGCTGCTGCCTTACAAGAACTGCATTTAGACAGCATTGATAATATGACAGGTTTTGAAGAAATGATGAAGCGACGAGTGGCACAAGGTGTTTCGGCTAATATTGATCTGGACTTGGTGCGTAACCGTATTTTGCTTGAGCAAAATGCTTATCAAGCGTCAAAAGAACAACGACGCATTGCTGCTGCTCGTCTTGAGCAAATCATCGGACAACCAATTGCTGAAAATACTCTTGTGATTCATAATTTGGCAGCGGCGGTACAGCAAGTGAAAGGTAAGTCGGTAATGTTTGAGCAAATGGCATTTGAAGATGTGAGTTACTATAATCCAACTGTGGTTAAAGCCGCTTATGCCATTGCAGCTGCTCAAGAAGAACACACCGCTCAAAAAGCCAATAACTATCCATCAATCTATGTCCAATATCAATATAGTTATGATTATAGTAACCGTAAAGATGATAGCTCTTTAAAATTGGCAATGAATTATGAGCCGGGGGCAGGATTTTCTAATGTGGCATTAAATCGTGCGTCTAAAGCTCGCATTGACAGTTTGGTTAAATCACAAGAAGCTGCCAGACGTAACGTGATTGAAAACATTCAAAGTCAATATCAACAGTTTGCCAGTGCAAAAGACAAAGAACGATTACTGATTGCCACGGTTGAAGGGGCAAAAATGGTGGTGGCATCTAATGAGCGACTGTTTAAGGCAGGACGTAAAGACTGGACAGAAGTTCTAAACTCTATTCGTGAATTAAATAACAATCAACAAGAGCTGGTGCGGGTGCGTACAGACATTTTGGCGGCATTTTATCAATTACAAGTTGAATTTGGCTTGATGTCTTGGCAACAGTTTCAGCAAAATCGCCTGCCCACACCTGCCTTTAGACCATGGAATGAAGCCAAAAATTTGTTGAACCGTCATCAGCCAGTGACATCATCTAAAAGGTAAAACAGCTTTTAATGGGCTAAAAATGGCAAAACTGGATTAACTTGTTTGATGATTGTTTTATAAAAATGTGAATAATACCATGTCCAATACCGTAACAAATCATGATAATACTGACAACCGTGCTGATGTGATGGCAAAAAACACTTCTTTGGAAGAATCGCTTAATCGTTCTGCTTATTTTTTAGATGATTTGGTTTTTGCTTTGGCGTATGTGCTTACCCAACAAGGCTATCCTGTTGATAATGTCCGTTTAAAAGACATTGTCCATCAACGCACTCAACAAAAAAAACCCGATCAGGCTGCAGACATCATTGCTATTTTGCAAGGTTTGGGCGTCAATGATTTGCCTCATTTATTGTCTGCTCCTGATGCGGCGTATTTGCCATTATTGGCATGTCATCGGCATTTGGGCTGGGGAATCATCATAGGTCAGACGGCTCAAGGACAGTGGAATTTTCGTCAGTCTGACGAAACCACAGCAATCGATGTGAATCAACTTGAACCCATTATCCATATTGATTTGAGCGATTCCCATATCCAAAATAAAAAACTGAGTTTTAGTGAGCTAATTGGTGACCATATCAAAAGCTATAAAGGCGTGATTATTGAAGCGGTGGTGGCTTCGTTTTTGATTAACATGTTGGCATTGGCAGTGTCGTTATTTTCGATGCAGGTATATGACCGTGTTATCCCAACTCGCAGTGAGTATACGCTGATTATCTTAGCGTCAGGTGTGGCATTGGTGATTTTGTTTGAAGCTTTTATGAAATTTGCCCGCTCCAAAATCATGGATAAAGTGACTGTGGGTTTAGACCAATTTTTATCCAGAGAACTGTTTCAGCGTCTGCTTAAAGTCAGAATTGATCAGATGCCCGGTTCGGTCGGTTCAATGGCGGCTCAATTACGTGGTTATGAACAGGTACGTAACTTTTTTACCGCAAGCTCACTGTTTGCGATGGTCGATATCCCCATGACCATTTTGTTCATCTCTTTGATTGCTTTTATCGGTTCTCCTGTGGTGGCTCTTGTGCCGATTATCGCCGCCATCATCGCCATCACCATGGGACTAATGGCAAGAAAACGCATTGATGCCATTGCTGCTGTTGGTGCTCAAGCGTCTTATCAAAAAACGGGCATTTTGGTTGAAGCGGTCGAGGGCGTGGAGACGGTCAAGTCAGGTGGTGGCAGTTGGAAATTTTTAAAAAAATGGCTTGATACCATGAGTGTGACCATTAAAAATGACTTGGATATGAAGCACGCTAATGATTATCTTAACTACAGCGTGCAAATACTTCAGCAAGTCAGTTATGTGGGGATTGTCATTGTTGGTTCATTTGTGGTCATGCGTGGTGATATGACCATGGGTGGGCTGATTGCCTGTTCAATATTGGGAGGCCGAGTGCTTGCTCCTGTGATGGCATTGCCAAATATTTTGGTGCAATATTCTCATGCCAAAGCGTCCAAAGGTATGATTGATAAGCTGTTTGAGCTTAAGCAAGATAACCATGATGTGGCGTATCCGCTGACTCCATCAAAGATATATGGTCATTTTCAAGTCAATGACCTGCTTTATCATTATCAAGGCAATGACCGCCCTGCGGTTAAAGCCAATAACCTGACCATTGAAGCGGGTGAACGGGTCGCCATCTTAGGGGCAATTGGCTCAGGTAAATCAACCTTACTTAAAGTGTTGTCTGGTCTTTATGCACCCACAAAAGGTCAAGTGTTGCTTGATGGCTTGGATATCCAACAAATCAGCCGTGAAGCCCTTAATGAACAGCTTGGCTATCTACAGCAAGATCACCGACTGTTCCAAGGCACATTGCGTGACAATCTGTTGATTGGCATGGCAGCACCCAGTGACGATGTCATTCAAGAAGCGTTGATAAAATCTGGCTTGATTCATCTGGTGGCAAGTCACTCAAGTGGCTTAGATTTACCAATCAGTGAAGGAGGCAGGGGGCTGTCAGGAGGACAAAAACAGTTGGTGGCATTTACTCGTCTATTATTGACCAAGCCTTCTGTATTTTTGCTTGATGAACCAACCGCATCGATGGATAACCGCCAAGAACAACGTTGTTTACAAGTACTCAAGCATGAACTGACCCGAGGGCAGACGCTGATAGTGTCTACACACAAAACAGCTTTGTTGGACTTGGTTGATCGCATCATCATCATGGAAAATCAGCAAATCATTATGGATGGGCCAAAAGAGGCGGTACTCAGAAGATTAATAGAAAATGAAAAAACCGCCCAGCAACCCCGTCAATCAGCAAACGAAGCAACCCCTAAAGTGGCAATTAACCGCTCTAATATTCGCATTCAGCAAAAAAACAACTAAAAGGCAGCCATGATGAGTGATTATCAGTACAAACCACATAACCCACAAGTCAGTCGCTTTCGCCTTAGTATTTGGGCAGCGTTAATTGGCATTATTATCTTGGTAACATGGGCAGCATTTGCCAAAATTGATCAAGTCACCCGAGCAAAAGGCAGTGTCATCGCCAGTGCCAGAACGCAAGAAATTCAAGCATCTGAAGGCGGCGTGCTGACACAACTGATGGTGGCAGAAGGCGATGAAGTCAAACAAGGGCAACTGTTGGTCATCTTAGAAGAAGAGCGAGCGGCAGCAGCGGTTGCAAACTCAGCATCTAAAGTAGCAGCATTACAAGCCAAACTGAGTCGCTTGCAATCAGAGATATTTAACAAACCGCTTGACTTTCCTGACTCGGTAAAAAAATATCCTGAATACGTCTCTAACCAAACCGAGCTGTACAATCGTCGCCGTGATGCCATTGAGCAAGATGTGCAATCACTTGAAAAAATGCGTCTACTTGCCAAACAAGAGCTGAATATGAATGAACCGTTGCTACAGTATGGCGACGTATCACAAGCTGATATTATCAGGCTAAGACGACAAGTTGCTGACATCGAAGCCCAAATCAACAACAAACGTAATAAATATTTTGAAGAAGCCCAAGCTGAGATGACCAAAGCACAAGAAGAACTGGCAGCTGAGCAAGAGCAACTTAGAGACCGCAGTCAAGTATTAGAAGAAAAACGCCTAATGGCACCCACGGATGGCATAGTAAATAACATCAACACAACGACCATTGGTGGTTATGTCAGACCAGGTGATGTCATCATGGAATTATTGCCAACCAGTAGTGACTTGATTGTCGAAGCGAAAGTCAGCCCTGTCGATATCGCTTATGTGCGAGAAGGGCAGAATGCCACAGTCAAGCTGGACGCTTATGATTACTCTATTTTTGGGGCGATGACAGGCACAGTAACGTATATCAGCCCAGATACCTTACTTGAAAAAACCCCCCAAGGGGAAAGACCTTATTATCGTGTGCAGATACGCATTGGTAAGGCGGAGTTTGCTGACCGAGGTGGTGAGATTGTCATCAAGCCAGGCATGACGGTTTCTGTCGATATCAAAGCCATGGAGCGTACCGTATTGTCATATTTAACCAAACCCATCACCAAAACACTCTCAGAAGGGCTTGGTGAGCGTTAATCTTAACGCTTTTAAAAAAAGAGCTAGGAAAATTTTTTTGAGTTGATGTTGATATGTAACCATTGGTTCAATACTTAATATGAAAAATTTAAAAAAATGCAAAAAAAGTTTGACAGCCAACGTAAAATCTATATAATACACCCCCACAAGCAAGGATAGAGCAAGGGTGGTTAGCTCAGTTGGTAGAGCGTCTGCCTTACACGCAGAATGTCGGCGGTTCGATCCCGTCACCACCCACCAAAATCTTGCTCATGCCTTTTTTGGTTAGGTAATTGGTTAAGCTTAAGTGATAAATTGCTCACCAGTTTAATCAAAGCAACTTAAGCAGCGGTAGTTCAGTTGGTTAGAATACCGGCCTGTCACGCCGGGGGTCGCGGGTTCGAGTCCCGTCCGCTGCGCCATATACAAAACTTGTCATAAGTTTCACCCCACACTGCCCCAGTGTGGGGTTTTTATCATCAATCAACCTAATTAGCTTAACAAACATCAAAAACCCCAGCATTGCTGGGGTTTTATGTGGACATGACGACGTTGATGATTATTCTTGTAGATAGCTTAACAAGCGTAAAAACTCCACATACATCCATACCAAGGTTGCCAAAATACCGATGCTAAATAGCCATTCAAAATCTTCTGAAATGCCCATTTGTACGCCACGGTCAATGTTATCAAAATCCAACAACAAACTAAATGAAGCAATTACCACCACAAACAAGCTAAAACCAACGGCAACCAGACCACCATCAAATAAAAATGGCAAGCTAGAGCCAAAGGCAACAAAGCCCCACTGTACCAAATACAAAAGCATGATGGCGATGACCGCTGACATCAAAATAGAGCGGAACTTTTGAGTAACTTTAATCACCCCAGAGCGGTATAGCCCCAGCATCACCGTTGCGGTAACAAAGGTTGCACACAAGGCGGTAACGGGTACGGTGGGATACATTTGCATAAAAAACAGCGAAATGCCCCCTAAAAACAACCCTTCTAAAACCGCATACGGCACTGCCAGTGTGCGAGCCATGTGGGGTTTAAAGGTCATAAATAACCCCAACCCAAAAGCGGCAAACATACTGCCAAATGCCACCATTTGGATAAAGCCAAAACTCAACGATGCTGACAGAGCATAAAAGAAAAATCCAATGGCACTAACGCCAGTTAAACCAAGCACAAAGGCAGTTTTTTGTATCACACCTTTGACAGTCATGGCACGACCGCCTACCGCCAACTCAGCACGAGAAATAATCGGATTTGCCATATGTATTATCCTATTGATAAATAAAAATCTATTATAGATAAAAAATCTACTGACAGATAAAAAATATCTGCAACCAAAAATACAGACAAAAGGAACAGATAAACTTAAGCAATATGGCTAATAATGTCAATATGAGAATTGTCAATATTGTCTAAAAGCCATGATTGCACACATCATCATTGTATGAAATCCATGAATAAATTTGTGTTTATTGTTTATGTTGTTTGGTTAGGGTGTGTTATTTGTCGTGGCATAAAAGGTTGGCTTGATAAAAACAATGACATACCCAATTTTAACAATAATCAGTATAATAAGCGTCAAATTGCTTTGATAAAGATTGCTTTGATAAAGATGAACCATGGTTAATATTAATAACAGAACTCAATCTGACCACCCATCAGACATACCCCCAGTAGATTTATATCAGCACCCTGCCTTTCGCCGTATTGGCTTAATGGGGCGAGCAGGCAAACGCAGTATAACAGAATCGTTGGTACAGATTGGGCAAGTGATTCATAAAACGTTTGGGCTTAGCCTTATCATGGACGTGAATACCGCCAATTTGCCCACTTTGGATTTGACTCAATTACCAGCCGTGCAGATTGTTAAAAGGCAGATGATTGGTGAAGTTTGTGATTTGGTCATCGTGGTGGGTGGTGATGGTTCTATTTTGCATGCTGCCGAAGCATTGGCTTGCTATCGGGTGCCTGTGCTGGGAGTCAATCGTGGCAGACTGGGATTTTTGGCAGATGTTAATCCAGAAGACATCACCAAAAAACTCACTCAAGTGTTGATGGGTAATTATGAGCTGGATAATAGATTTTTATTAACACTTGAGATACAAGAAAATGGGGAGATTGTGCATCAAGACATGGCACTCAATGACGTGGTGTTACATGCTGGCAAGTCGGTGCATATGATTGATTTTCAGCTGGATATTGATGGGCATGACGTGTATCGTCAGCACAGCGATGGTCTGATTGTCGCCACGCCCACAGGGTCAACTGCCTATGCTTTATCTGGTGGTGGGCCGATTGTGTATCCAAGCATGGATGCCATTTGTTTGGTACCGATGCACCCACACACGCTGTCAAGTCGCCCCATTGTGGTCAGTGGCTCAAGTGAAGTGATTATCCAGATTCATCGTGATAATCGCACCCAACCGATGGTCAGTGCCGATGGTAGAACCAGCGTGCCACTGAACCAAAACCAACGCTTACATATTCGCAAGCACCCTGACAAACTCACTTTGTTACACCCCCCCGGATTTGATTTTTATAAAGCTTGTCGCACCAAGCTAAACTGGAATGTCCCTGCTGAAGATTTTGTCTTGCCAGATGATATGGATAAGGAATAATGATGCAAAAACAAGAGATTTTAAATGCTCTAACCCCTCAAATTGTTGATAAATTTCGCACTGCCATAGAGATAGGTAAGTGGGAAGATGGGCATAAGCTTAGCGATGAACAAAGACAAATTTGCCTACAAGCGGTGATGATATGGGAACATGAAAACCTACCGATTCATGAACGCATTGGCTACATTACCCGACCTATTGATGATGAAGGTGAGATGGTGGGGGCTGATTGTCAAATAGAGCATGACCAACATTACCCAAACTTACCTAACCCAAAAGGAGCAATACAGCCTGTTAGCTTTAAAAGTCCTTAATCACACGAATGGCACCCCACCCATCTAATCACGTCCATCAATAACAATCAACAATATTTGACATCAAACATCAAATATTGTTGACATTGACATCAGGACGGGGTGATAAGGGATTATCTTGCATTAAAAAGCCTTGCCAGCCCCAATGCAAAAAGTTACGGATATTGGCGTGGTCAGTACCATTGGGGGTTGATTTGACAGCATCATAATGCTCAGCAAATAGTTTTAGCGTATCGAGTTGTGACAGTCCATGTAATTTGGCGAAGGCAAATATTTTGGCACTTTTTTCGTTTTCACCAATCGCATTGTGCTGTTCACCATTGACAAACGTTACTGGCACATAACGATAATAATCATCAATATAATTAATCACATCATCGAACCGCATGGTTTTGTTGTCAATGGCATTTAAAATGGCAGAAATGTCAGTTGAACGCACACCCATATTGGGTTGCTCCTTTAGCGATTAAAATAATCTTCATCATCAAATGATGTGGGATAGTTGGGTTCTTCTAAATGTTGCATTTGGTTGTGCATTGTGCGTTCGTGTTGGATACGTTGATAAATCTCTTCACGATGCACGGCGATGTCTTTGGGTGCATTGACACCTAAGCGTACTTGATTGCCCTTAACGCCAAGCACACGCACGCTGACTTGGTCGCCAATCATCAAAGTTTCGCCAACACGGCGAGTCAGAATTAACATTGATATGCTCCTAATGTCCTTTATATCTGGCAATGGTTGTTATGTTTTACGGTTATTATGTTTTACGGTTGTTATGTTATGGGGTTTTATATTTCATCGGTTTTGCGTTTAATGGCTTGCCCAATACCAGGCGGACACAATCAGTCCATTGATTGTTGAATACAACAATGTTTAGACATTAACCGCCTAGATATGAGATGGTCACTGTTCAGACATTAATGAGCCAGACAGTTAAAACCTTTGTTGCAGCATAGTATAACGAATTTTGGCAAAAAGGTCATAACATTGACGCAGAAAAAAAGCCCTTTCGCTCAAGAACATCAACAAGAACATCAATCCAAACCAGCCACTTCACTCACGCCAGATTCTCTGTCTAAGCCAAAGGCGGTGTGTAGTGATTTGACTGCTTTTTCTAGATGTTGTTCTTGTACCAGTACTGAGATTTTAATTTCACTGGTAGATATCATCTCAATGTTGATGTTGTTTTCTGCCAATGTCTGAAACATGGTGCTTGCCACGCCAGCATGTGAACGCATGCCCACACCCACCAATGACACCTTAACCACTTTGTCATCACCAATGATGGCTTTTGCACCGATGTCATTTTTGACTTCGGTGTTCAGGATATGTAAGGCTTTATCTAAGTCGTTATGATGCACGGTAAAGGTAAAATCAGTCAGACCGTTGTCTGAGATGTTCTGTACAATCATATCAATTTCGATGTTGCTTCGACCGATTGGGCTTAAGATGGCAGAGGCAACGCCAGGATTGTCAGGCACGCCACGCACCACAATTTTGGCTTCATCACGATTAAAGGCAATGCCTGAAATGACGGCTTTTTCCATGTTGTTTCCTTCATCTATGGTAATTAGTGTGCCCACGTTTTGTTTAAAATTATCGTCAAATTTGCCATCAATATTGTCATCAAAGCTGGATAATACCCTAAGCGGTACTTGATATTTGCCTGCAAATTCAACCGAACGGATTTGTAAAACCTTTGAGCCTAAGCTTGCCATTTCTAGCATTTCTTCAAAGGTGATTTTGTCAAGTTTTTTGGCTTTTGAGGTAACACGAGGGTCCGTGGTATAGACTCCGTCCACATCGGTATAGATTTGGCATTCATCGGCTTTTAAGGCAGCTGCCAATGCCACACCTGTGGTGTCTGAGCCACCACGCCCTAAGGTGGTGATATTACCTTGTTTATCTACCCCTTGAAATCCTGCAACAATGACCACTTTGCCAGCGTCTAAGGCAGTTTTTAGTTTGCTGTCGTCGATGGCATCAATGCGAGCCTTATTATGGGTGCTGTCGGTCTTGATGGCAACCTGCCCCCCTGTGTAAGATATCGCATCAACCCCCACTTCTTTAAGTGCCATTGCCAATAAAGAAATAGACACTTGTTCGCCTGTGGATACCATTTGGTCATATTCACGAGGGTCAGGAGTTGGGCTGATTTGATGAGCTAAGTCAATTAGGCGGTTGGTTTCGCCACTCATGGCAGAGACCACCACCACTGTCTGATGTCCATTGTCGTGCCAGCATTTGACTCGTTTTGCCACATGTTTGATTCGGTCAATACTGCCCATGGAAGTACCGCCATATTTTTGAACAATCAATGCCATTTAAGCTACCTTACTTGCTGAATTTTATAAAACTTAAATTTTAAGAACTTAATTTCACAACCTATTAAAAATAGCAACCATATTAAAAAGCCACTGATATTAAAAACTCAAGCCGTTCTTTATACCACAATTTATCCCAACTGAGCAAATACTGTCATCAAAATGGGTGATAATAGATTGATGATAAAGCCAAAGCTGACTGCCAAAGCGGCTGCTTCTTTGCCACCTGATTGATGGATAATAGGTAAGGTGAAATCTAAGCTGGTTGCCCCGCCACTGCCAATAGCAGCACTGGGTGAATGGGTCATCAAAAGTGGAATGAACATTAAGGCAAAAAACTCTCGCCCCAAGTCATTAAACAGTGCCACACTGCCCCAAACTGCGCCATAAGCATCACCAATCACGCCAGCAGACAGTGAATACCAACCAAAGCCTGATGCCAAAGCCAGCCCTTGATACAGACTGACTTCAGGCATCAGCCATGCAAAGACAACCCCGCTGAACAGCACGCTGATGGTAAATATCATGCTGATTGCCATGCCACGGCGATTGAGCAGGACGGTTTTTAGTCCAATGCCAGAGCCTTTTAGTGAAAGGCCCACCAAAAGTAGCAACAGCATCAGCACATAACGCACGCTGTCTTTTGGTGGCAGTAAGCTTTCTGGCATAAGATGACCCAAACTCATGCCAACAAACACACTGCCCACTTGCATGGCTGTGCCAGCAATACCAAGTATTTGTATGTTGGATTTGTGGTTAAACTGTCGTTGCCAAGGTTGGCATTTGTCATAAAGCATCAGCCCAATCAGTCCAAAACCAATGGTTAAAAACATCAGTAACAGCACTGACAGACCAATTTGCCAAAGCTGACTCAGCAGATTATTAACCTGTGCCAACTCAATCCCAAGCAATAGCAATAATAATAGCACCACATGGCGTAAAGCCGTGTCGGTTTTGGCATACATGCTTTTGTTGATGGGCAACACATATCCCAAAAATAACGGCAATAATATCAAAATAAGACTGGTAAAATCGGACATACAGGCTCGAAAGCAATAATAAACTGGCAATAATAAACTTGCCATATTATCGCATCAGCGATTGAATGCCAATATTATCGATTGTCTTGATTATCGACTGCCTTGCACAATGAAACAGCATGACAAACAACGGCATGTCAATTAACAGCATTAACAGCATAACAAACAAAAATCATCGCATTTGTGATAGAATTTATTGCTTTAAACCGTATGGGTTTGTTCTTTTATTTTACCAAGCTTATTTTACCAAGCTTATTTTACCAAGCTTATTTTACCAAGCTTATTTTACCAAGCTTTTTTGCCAAATACTTATTTTTTCTTATTGGTCAGCTTTATGGATACCGAAATCATCAAAATCATTCTTGCCTTTATTGTGTTGATTAACCCATTTAGTGCTTTGACCATTTTTGTGGACTTAACTCGTGATTATGATTTGACTGCTCGTCGTCATGTTGCCCAAATTGCTGCGTTGACGGTGTTTGTTACCATCAGCTTTTTTACCATTGCAGGGGAGAGCATGCTTAAGATTTTGGGCATTTCTGTTGGCTCATTTCAGGTGGCAGGTGGCATATTGGTATTTTTGATTGCTTTGAATATGATGAATGGCGAAGGCAATCCAGTCAAGCCCAATGAAGAAAATCTTGACCTTAATCATGTTCAGGAAGTTGTCCCATCAGCGGCATCAGCTGTTGTACCGCTTGCCATTCCCATGCTGATAGGGCCAGGGGGCATCTCGACGGTGATTATTTATTCATCACAAGTCTCTGGCATTTGGCAGACAGGCTCTATTATTGTGGCAGGGTTGTTTATCAGTGTGTTTTGTTATTTGTCTTTGATGGCAGCAGGTCGGGTCAGCCATTTTTTGGGTGATACAGGGCTGAACATCGTTAGCCGTATCATGGGCATGTTATTGGCTGCCGTGGCAGTTGAGATATTGGTGAATGGTCTTCGTACCATCTTTCCACAGTTAGGCTAGCTTACCACAGTTACCAATCCTTACTTATGGATACCTTACTCATGGATAATGGATATCGTATTATATTGTACACGATGATTTGTGATTGTTTATGGCAATGACAGTTTATTCTAATGGCTGTTTGTTCTAATGGGTGATAAAGTTTCATCAAGTATTTAAAAAATATTTAATGATTTGGTGTTGCACCATAGACCATAATAGACCATATGAGGTATTTTATGAGAAATTTTGTTTTTTATTTTCTGTGCATTTGTTTTAGTGGCTCAGGCGGAACAACCCACAGCTGGCAGTAGAAAGTAATTGAGTATGGTTTATTTGCAATGCCATTATTTAATGATTGAACTATAAAGATATGTATAAAGGTAAAGGTATCCCATGACCCAAACGACCGCCATTTTCATTGCGTTTATCTTGTATGGTGTGCTTCCCATGGTAGGGGTGTTTTTTGGTTATAAAGCCTTTAAAAAATTCACCCAACCTAAAATGCTTGAGTATCATGCCATGCCCAAACTTGGGTACATTCCCGAAAAATCCTTACCCAGTGATGTCAAAATGACCTTAGATGCCATCAATGCCAAAGGTGAAAAGCTCAAACTGCTTTATGGTGATACCAACAATGACGGTAAGATAGATGACCATGATGCTGTCACAGAAAGTTATGTGATGATAAAAAAACTGCTTGAAGAACATATTCCACAAGCGGTGTCAGATTATCGGCGTTTACATGACTTGGGTGATGATAGAACCAAAACCATCACCATTGCACAATCGGGCATCACAGGCAAACAGGCGTTATTAGACGTGCTAAATACCATTAATGCCCAATTTGATGACATGACCGATGCCATTTATCATCAAGATGGGCAAAAGCTGTTAATAGCCAATCGTTATCTTAAGTCACGTTTTGATGAAGCACAACGGTAAGTCTTATGGGGTGATGGCCCTAAGTTAAGTTGATGTTATGTGATAAGTTGATGTTCAGTGATGTGATGAAGCGATGCGGTTAAATAAGCGATGCGGTAAATATGGGGGCAGATTATGGGGGCAAATTATGGGGATAGTGCTTGGGGTTGTGGCGGTATTGGCTGTGGGTGGGGCGTATGTGTTGCGTAAAGGTTGGTTTGCGTTTCATAAAGCGGTGGGAATCACGCCCGGAACGATGATTTATGTGCCACCTGAGCAGTATCAGCCAGTGTTGTTGCATCTGCCACTTGATAAAAATCAGCTTATGGCGTTGCCAGTTACCATGCGACAAAGACTGGCTCAAATAGACCAAAAAGCTCAACGTTTACAATATTATCATGATAAGCTATCTTTACATTACCCTGATGAGAGACGTTTTATCTTGGTGAGGCTGTTACAAAATGAGTTGCCACAGGCGATTGGCCATTATCACCGTTATCAACATGAGCGATTGTCTAAATATTCATCTGATGTGTCAAAGTTTAATGTAAAAAAAGTTGATGTAAAAAAAGTTGATATGCCCAAGGCAGATGATGAATCTTTGCAACTGCTTGAGCATATCATGATGAATGTGGAAAGTCGATTAGATGCTCTGCTTGATGACCATGAATCAGACAGTTTACATGAACTCAATGTCATCAAACGCTACCTTGATATTCGATTAGATGCTCTGCTTGATGACCATGAATCAGACAGTTTACATGAACTCAATGTCATCAAACGCTACCTTGATATAAGGTGATTGGACATAAAATAATTAAAAAGTGGTCAGTGGTTTGCTGTCAGTCTGTCAAAACCGTTGATTGGCTAGCGACGATGCACATGCTTGCCACGGCGAGCTTTGAGTGGGTTTTTCTTGATGCGTTCAGTTTTGCGTTTTGCCATGCCATAAAGCCCTGTGCCTTGACGTGGGCGAAGATTGACCAACTCAATTAAAGAATGAATGTCTTTTTTATCCAATTCAATAAACCGCCCTGTTCTTAGTTCTTTGGGCAGATTGACCGTGCCATATTGGGTGCGTAATAGTCGTGATACCCTCAAGCCTTGTGATTCAAATAATCGTCTGACTTCACGGTTACGCCCTTCTTTTAACCGCACATGATACCAGCGGTTGACCCCTTCACCCCCCCCTTCGACAATGCTGTCAAATTGAGCTGGCCCATCTTCTAGTTGCACGCCTTGTGTTAGGTTGCGTGCCATCTCTGGAGTAACTTCACCGAGTACTCGAACGGCGTATTCTCGCACCACTTCGTTAGATGGGTGCATCAGCCGATGTGCCAACTCACCATCATTCGTAAACAGTAACAAGCCTGTGGAGTTGATGTCTAAGCGACCGACCATTACCCAACGGTCATTGGTAAGCTTGGGTAAGCGGTCAAAAACGGTGGGGCGACCTTCGGGGTCATGGGCAGAGCAAATTTCACCTTCGGGCTTGTAATATGCCAGCACTCGGCGGCGTTTTTCATTTTCGCTTTTAAATTTAATGGGGCGGCCATCAACACGGATATCATCACCTTTGCCAACACGGTCGCCAATGCTGGCAATCACCCCATTGATAGACACTCGTCCTGATTTGATGATGTCTTCCATCTGCCGTCTTGAGCCTAAGCCCAATCTTGCCAGTGTTTTTTGTAATTTTTCGGTATTGCCTGTGGCGATGCTGGCGGTGATACTGGCATGGCTGGTCTGTGTGGTATTGTCTGTGGTATTGTCGTGGGACATGGTGGCTCCAAATTTGGCGTTAGACATTTCACAATGTGTGCAGATGCCAAAGGATAGGTTTGGCTTGATTGGTGTTTCATCAAGCAAATCAAACAGTCAGAATAAACTAAAAATAAGAATAAACATAATCATAAAACTGCCATTTTATAACAATCTGAAGCATTTTGATAGTTTTGGTGGTTGGGTAAATGGCTTTTTGCAAGGTAATTGATTAAAATAGACCAGCGATTAGTCAGATGACAGACAATCATCAGTGTTTGAGTTTTTTTATGATGATGTTGGTTTTATGATGATGTTGGTTGAAAGTAATATAAGTAATCATGGTTGAAAGTAATCATGGTTTTGAAAGTAATAATGGTTGGTTGAAAGTGATATGAGTGCAAGCCAAAATGACATGATGATAAATGATATGGTGATATACGATTCATTGATGGGTAAAAAACGCCCCTTTGTCCCTATACACGCTCCCAAAGTTGGTATGTATGTGTGTGGCATGACGGTGTATGATTATTGTCATATCGGACATGCACGGGTCATGGTTGCGTTTGATGTCATTGTTCGTTGGCTACGACATCGGGGTTATGATGTGACTTACGTGCGTAATATCACCGACATTGATGACAAAATCATTCAGCGTGCCAATGACAACAACGAGTCTATTCACGACTTGACCGCTCGCTTTATTACCGCCATGCACGAAGATGCTGATGCGTTGGGTTGTCAACGCCCTGATAAAGAGCCTAAAGCCACCGATTTTATTGATGACATGCAGGGCATGATAGCCACCTTAATGGATAGGCAGTTCGCTTATGTGGGTGATGATGGTGATGTGTATTATGCCGTCAACCGCTTTGCTGATTATGGCAAACTGTCCAAACGTAAACTTGACGACATGCAGGCAGGTGAGCGAGTGGCAGTTGCTAAAAGCAAAAAAAGCCCATACGACTTTGTGTTATGGAAAGCCGCCAAAGTAGGTGAACCACAGTGGGCATCGCCTTGGGGAGCAGGTCGCCCTGGTTGGCACATTGAATGCTCTGCCATGAGTACGCAGTGTTTGGGCAATACTTTTGACATTCATGGTGGTGGACATGACCTGCAATTTCCGCATCATGAAAATGAAATTGCCCAATCTGAAGCTGCAACAGATTGCCATTATGCCAATACATGGATACATGTTGGTTTTATTAATGTAGATGGTGAAAAAATGAGCAAATCTTTGGGTAATTTTTTTACCATTCGTGATGTGATTGACAAGTATCACCCTGAAACGGTGCGTTATTTTATTTTATCCAGTCATTATCGCAGTCAGGTGAATTTTTCTGACACAGCCCTTGATGAAGCACATGCCAGCTTAAGCCGTTTATATCATGCGTTAAAATCGGCTGAGCAGTTTTTGGAGCATGAAATTGCACCCCACCTATCGGCAGATGCGTTGAGACAAACGGACTTTGAGCAAACGGATAACAGGATAAGCCAATTTAAGTCAGCGATGAATGATGACTTTAATGTGCCAGCAGCATTGACCGTGTTGTTTGGCTTGGCCAAAGAGTTGAATGTCGCCATTAAAAATGAAGATAAAAACTTAGTCATGGATTTGTACGCCAAACTCAAATATCTGGCCATGCCTTTAAATATATTACAGTCATCGCCACAAGAATTTTTGCAAGCGTTGGTTGGTGGTGTGCGTGGTGATGCCAGATTACGTGGCGAGCAAATCGAAGCGAAAATCCAACAACGTGCTGATGCCAAAGCAAGCAAAAACTATGCTCAAGCTGATGCCATTCGTGCTGAACTTTTGGCTCAAGGCATTGAATTGGAAGATGGTAGACAAGGGACGACATGGAGAAGGATTTAATGGTCATGACATGATGAGTCTGGTTTGGTTGATTGATTGGGCTTGCTCAGATGTTTTTGTCAGCTTGCATAAAATCTATTTGCATAAACGCCATGATTGGCATAATATATGCAGTTAATATAAAAAATTATCTGGTGGTGTCAGTTGAACTTATTCATATTCATACCAACAGTTTATACCAACAAACGACATCAAAAGGCTGGGCAGGCAACTGTTCAGCCTTTTGTGGTTATGAGTTTCCCAAATTCTTAGTTTAAAGACTTAGTTTAAAAAGTTGATGGCTGATAAAATTAATGGCTTATAAAGCGAATTACAGTCATTAGTTATTTATTAGTTATTGAGTTAATTACAAGCAAATGACAGGTGTCTATTCTTATGTTACGAATTGTCAATGAAGCATTAACCTTTGATGATGTTCTTTTATTACCTGCCTACTCTGAGGTATTACCAAAATCAGTGGATTTACGCACTCGCTTGACCAAAGGCATTCAGCTTAATCTGCCCATCATCTCCGCTGCCATGGATACGGTTACCGAATCTAGCATGGCAATTACCATGGCACAACTGGGTGGCATGGGTATTTTGCATAAAAACATGAGCATCGAAGAACAAGCCACTAAAGTGCGTCGAGTCAAGAAATTTGAAGCAGGTACGGTGGTTGATCCGATTACCGTTACCCCTGATGTCCGTGTTGGTGAGCTGTTACGGCTGACAAATGAGCATAACATCAGTGGTGTTCCTGTGGTCGAAGCAGGCAGTGATAAGGTGGTGGGCATCGTAACGCATAGAGATTTGCGATTTGAGACCAATCTTAATCAACCTGTTGCCAATGTCATGACACCAAAAGATAAACTGGTAACGGTCAAAGAGGGTGAAAGTAACGAGAACATCAAAAAACTTTTGCACGAACATCGCATTGAAAAAGTCGTGGTCATTGATGATGATTTTAATCTTAAAGGATTGATTACCGTCAATGATTTTGCCAAAGCAGAAAACAACCCCAATGCCTGTAAAGATGACAAAGGCAGGTTGCGTGTGGGGGCTGCTGTGGGGACGGGGGTAGACACGCAAGCACGTATTGAAGCCTTGGTGGCCAATGATGTGGACGTGATAGTGGTGGATACTGCTCACGGTCATTCTAAAGGCGTGATTGAGCGGGTCGCTTGGATTAAAAAACACTTCTCTCACATTCAAGTCATCGGTGGCAACATTGCCACAGGTGATGCGGCACTTGCTTTGCGTGATGCTGGGGCAGATGCGGTCAAAGTGGGCATTGGGCCGGGGTCAATTTGTACCACTCGCATCATTGCTGGCATTGGTGTGCCACAAATCTCTGCCATTGATGATGTTGCGACTGCTTTAAAAGACAGCATTCCATTGATTGCTGATGGTGGTATTCGTTTCTCTGGTGATATGGCAAAAGCCATCGCTGCTGGGGCATCGTGTATCATGGTTGGCTCATTGTTAGCTGGCACAGAAGAAGCCCCAGGAGAGGTCGAATTGTTCCAAGGTCGCTATTATAAAGCTTATCGTGGCATGGGTAGTTTGGGGGCAATGTCTGGTCAAAATGGCTCGTCAGATCGCTATTTTCAAGATGCCAAAGACGGCGTGGAGAAGCTTGTTCCAGAGGGTATTGAAGGACGTGTGCCTTATAAAGGGCCAGTCAGTGGCATCATCAGTCAAATGGCAGGTGGCTTACGCTCATCGATGGGGTATACAGGCTGTGCCACCATTGAAGAGATGCGTAAAAACCCTAAGTTTGTGCGTGTGACGTCAGCAGGCATGAAAGAATCACATGTGCATGATGTGCAAATCACCAAAGAAGCCCCAAATTATCGCATTGGATAATCTGGGTAATGGCAAGTAAAAAAAAGTAAAAAAAGTAAAAACCAAACGTTTTAGCAAAAAGACGTTTATCCTAAGTAGTGGAAAACTAAGTAGTAGAAAACTAAGCAGCAGGAGATGGGCAGATGAGTTATTTTGGCACTGATGGTATTCGTGGTCGCTTTGGTGTGTTTCCCATCACCCCTGATTTTGTGATGGCGTTAGGCTATGTGACAGGTCAAGTATTGGTTGAACAAAATGGTCATCATGACAAGCATGGTGATAAGCATGGCAATAAAATTCCCAGCGTGTTGATTGGTAAAGACACACGGCTATCAGGTTATGTGATAGAAGCGGCATTGCAAGCAGGGTTTAATGCTGCTGGGGTAGATGTGTATATGCTAGGACCATTGCCCACACCTGCCATTGCCCATCTGACTCACAGCTTTCATGCTGATATTGGGGTGGTGATTTCTGCATCGCATAATTCGTTTGAAGACAATGGCATCAAGTTTTTTTCAAGTGAAGGAAAAAAGATATCTGATGACATGCAAGAGAACATCAATGCCAAACTTGATGCCTTAATGCAACAACAAGCCCAGTTTTATACACAGTTGGGCTTGGCATCTTTGCCATCAGTATTTATCAGCACAGATGCCAAATCATTAGGAAAAAACCACCGCATTGACGATGCCAAAGGGCGTTATATCGAATATTGCAAAGGCACATTCCCTTATCAATTAAGCTTGGATAATTTGACCATTGTGGTGGATTGTGCCAATGGCGCAGGGTATAGCGTTGCTCCCAGAGTGTTCAGAGAACTTGGGGCAAGGGTTGTTGCCATTCATCATGAGCCAAATGGCGTTAATATCAACGCTGATTGTGGCTCAACTCACCCCAAAAGCCTACAAGAGCAAGTGCTGGCACACAAAGCAGATGTTGGTATCGCCTTAGATGGTGATGGCGACCGCATCATCATGGTTGACCACACAGGATCGGTGGTAGATGGTGATGGCATCTTGTATGTTTTAGCACTTCAAGGTGATGACAAGCCTGATGGTGTGGTTGGTACATTGATGACCAACATGGCATTGGCGGTGGCATTGGCAGAGCAGGGCATTGAGTTTATCCGTGCTAAGGTGGGTGATCGCCATGTATCACAAGAGCTTGAAACACGTGGTTGGCAGTTGGGGGGAGAAAGCTCAGGCCATATTATTTGCTTGAACAAAAGCAGCACAGGAGATGCCTTGGTGGCTGCCTTACAAGTACTGGCATTGATGGTGGCACAAGATAAATCACTGGCTCAGTTGCTAGAAGGCTTTAAACCATGGCCACAAATTTTGGTCAATGTTAGACCAGAACACATGCAAGACCCATATCAATCACCAACGTTAGTGAATCGATTTGATCAAGCAAATAAACAGCTGGCTGGGCGTGGTCGTCTGCTTATTCGCAAATCAGGTACAGAACCCATCATTCGGGTGATGGTTGAATCTGATGATGAAATAGAATGCGATGTGCTGGCAAATGAGCTGGCAGAGTTGATTAAAACAGAACTGGCATGACACACATGCGGTACACACACCATAACACACATCACAATGAGGATGATAATGACCATGGATTTTTCAGAACAACGCTTGTCTTACGAACAAGGACAACTTGATGAAACCAGCTTACCAAACGATGCCAAGGCATTGTTTGAAGGCTGGATAAAACACGCCATTGATGCCAAAGTTGCTGAGCCGTACGCCATGAGCCTAGCAACTTGTGGTACTGATGGCAAACCTGCAGTACGCATCGTGTTGTTGCGTGAAATAAAACAGACAACAGATGGCTTTGCTTTGGTATTTTATACCAATTATGACAGTGCAAAGGGCATTGATTTGACCCAAAATCCCAATGCTGAAGCCTTGTTTTTTTGGCAAAGTCAAGAAAGGCAAGTGCGTCTGTCTGGTCAAGTCAGTAAATTAGATGTCGATAAATCACAAAAGTATTTTCATAAACGCCCAATTGATAGCCAAATAGCCGCTTGGGTTAGCAACCCACAGAGCGGACAAGTCAGCAATCGACAAGTCATGGAAGATAAATTTGAGCAATTAAAGCAACAACATGCAGATGATGATGTCATTGCCATGCCATCTTTTTGGGGTGGCTATCAATTAGATGTCAGCGAAGTTGAGTTTTGGCAAGGTCGAGCCAATCGAATGCACGACCGCATTGTTTATCGTAAAAAAGATAACGGACAAGGATATGATGTCCATCGTTTGTTGCCTTAAAGTCATGGTGATGAGATGACGATGACAGAAGAAGAACTTGAATTTTTATCTGACCGTCATTCTTTTGCCGTCGCTCAAGCATGCCACCCACCCATCACAGGACGGCATGAAGTTGATGCCAATACCGTTGGCATGCGTTTAGATAAGGCGGCGGCATTGGTCTTTTCGGAACATTCAAGGGCACAGCTACAAAACTGGATAGCTTCTGGCGAATTGACAGTCAATGCACAGATTAAGAAAAGCAAATACCGCTTAAGCTTAGGTGATGAATTGCTACTAAATGCCAGCGTACAAGAGCATGGCGATGACTTACCAGAAGATTTGCCGATTGATGTGGTGTATGAAGATGACAGCGTGCTTGTGGTTAATAAACCTGTTGGTATGGTGGTGCACCCAGGTGCGGGTAATTGGACAGGCACGTTGGTCAATGCGTTGCTGTTTCATTATCCTGATTCTGCCCCGTTGCCCAGAGCGGGGTTGGTGCATCGCATCGATAAAGACACATCAGGTCTGTTGATGATTGCCAAAACCAAACATGCTCAACAACATCTGACCGAACAGCTTAAAGATAAAAGCCTTTATCGCCATTATCAATGTGTGGTGGTAGGCGATGCTCAGCACCTATCACGCCATCGCATCATAGACGAACCCATCACCCGTCACCCCACCGTTCGCACCAAGATGAGCGTGCAAGCACATGGCAAAGAGGCCCAAACGCATATTGTTACCATCACTAAACTTAACGAATGCCATAGTCTGCTTGACGTTGAGCTAAAAACAGGGCGTACCCATCAAATTCGTGTGCATTTAAGTCATATTGGCTGTCCGTTGGTGGGTGATTCACTCTATGGCTCACGTAACCAGTTGCGAGCCAGTCTCAGCCCCATTCAAAGGCAAGCAATCAAAGATTTCCCAAGACAAGCCTTGCATGCTTACGAGTTGGGTTTTTTACACCCAAAAAGTGGCCAACTCATTAAAGTTACCGTACCACCACCCCAAGACATGCAAGCGTTGATTAACGCTCTAAAGGAGTGATGTGTGTGTTTGGTTTATCTCTGTGCCACCATGTAATCTCCATCATGTAATCTGTAAGACGAATCCGTGAGACATCAACATGCACCCATCACCTTACTTTGAGCCTGATTTTAAACCTTGGCAAGTCATTCATCAAGACAATGACATCATGGTGGTGCAGACCCTTGCGAAAAACAACACAGATAATACACTTGTTTTAAATGATGCGATGATTGCTGATGACGCACCATATGGGGCGTTTAATCTTGGGTTACATGTGCAAGATGATGCCAATAAGGTATTGGCAAATCGAGCGTATTTATTGGCAAATTTGAGCCAACAATCCACCAATGTCAGTATCAATGTCAATATCAATGTCAATGATAAGCCCACCACCAATGGTAATAATGTCATTCACCGAATTCATTGGCTAAATCAGATACATGGCAATGCCATCATTGATGGTGATGAACAGATGTTATCCATCAAAGCTCCCAATGCTGATGCCTTGTTTAGCCGTGATAAAGGTGTGGCATTGGCCATCATGACTGCTGATTGTGTGCCGATTTGTCTGCACTTTGTTGATTTGGGTATGATTGCTTGCATTCATGCAGGCTGGCAGGGCTTGGCAAATGGCATTATTAAAAAAACCATCAACACTGTTTTGCAATCAGCCAAAGCCTTACAATCAGCCACAAACAATCAGCAACCATCTAACCATTCTTGTCCAAACCCTGCTTGGCTAACAATAAAGGCATTTATGGGAGCATGTATCGGTGGACAAAACTATGAAGTGGACATTGACTTGGCTCACAAGCTTGTCAGCCAAAGTTTGGCACACCATGCCGATTTATCCAGTGAACACATAAATCATGCAAACAACAACGTACATAACAACGTACATAGCATCGTAAAAAATCACAATGCTGACAACAAACTATTTAATCTAATCACTCAGGCACATGCTCAACCCCAAAAGACTTGGCTGAATATCCAAGCACTCGCCATTTGGCAACTTGAGCAAATCGGTAGGCAAGCTCAAATTAACATGCAGTTATACAACCGCCAAGCGCCTTGTGGCTATGCTGATGATGCCTATTATTCACACCGCAGAGCCACGCACATGGGGCAGAAGCACACTGGCAGAATGGCAATGTTGATTGTCAGATGTTGATGTGTTTATTGTTGTTATCGATTATTGTTATCTGTCATTTTTATTTATCGTTATTTATCGTTGTCATCTGGGGAAAATGCACTGTCTAAGGCTTGTTGTACAGATTCTATCCGACTTTGACAAACCTTATAAGCCGTGATGGACTCTTCCACGATTGTCATCAGATTATCGATGTCTGGTTCTTGTTGAGTTTGTAGTAAAGTCGCATTGGTTTGTAAAATATCGTAAGCATCTTTGAAGGTTTTTGGGCCATTTTTGCGTTTACGAGTTGGGCTTGTGGTTTGTTTCATGGGAGTTCCTTTAATGGAATTTTTATATGGGATTGCCTTTATGATGGGGATATGATGGTGGCATTTGCTTGCCCATCTTTAAATTCTAACTGAATCTGCTGACCGAGATTTAAGCTTTTAACCGTACTGATTGCTTTGCCATGGTGGTCTTTGATAAGCACATAGCCTTGCTCTAACACTCGCTTAGGGTGTTGTGTTAATATCATCTGTTGTTGGTGTTGCGTCTGTTTTTTAGCGGTTGCTAACTGCCAGTATGCTGATTGTTTGACCTGTAAAAGCTGTTGGTCAGCTTGGTTGGAAGTGGATTTTAAGTCATAAAAAACATGTTGTTTTACCTGATTGATATGAGCATCACACCGTTGATGAACTTGGTGGGTTGCAACGTGTGATTGTCTTTTAACCAACTGCAAATAAGACACGCATTGGGTTTTGGCAATGGCAGTTTGTTGCATACTGGCAGATTTGATGTGCATCATTTGTGTGTGATTCAGCGTATGAGCCAAAGAGGTCAAGCGGTTAGCAGTGGTTTGTATGTTGATGAATGCTTGCTGAGCTTGACTTGTGATGGTTTGTAGCTGGTTGATGATGCCAGTAATCACTTTAGACGGAGTGTCAAAACGACGCTGTGCCACATCATCTAAGATGACTCGGTCTCGTGCATGACCGATTCCCACCCAGACAGGCACAGGTAACTTTGCAACCAATACCGCAAGCTCATAGTCATTGAGATACGCCAAATCCCCCACCGAACCACCACCACGAATGATGACCACAACATCAGGTGGAGAAGTTAACTGTCTAAATGCCAATGTGATGGCTTCTTGGATTTCTTTGGGAGCGTGATTGCCTTGAAAGGTGGCATGATAATAATGGAACTGGCATACGCCATGCTGTTCTAATAAATCAGACTCTTTGCGAAAATCTCCCAAACCTGCTGCATCTTGGGGAGCAATGACCAACACATGTTGAATGTCAAAAGGCTTGGGGATTTTTTGATTGGCATGTAGTAAACCTTCATTGTCCAAACGTTCAATCATGGCGGTGTATTGCCTTGCCAAACCACCCAACGTATAATTAGGGTCAATGTCAGCTATGTTTAAAGAAAAACCATATAGACGATGAAAATTAGCAACGACTTTGAGCATGACACTAAGATTGGCAGTCAGCTCTGATCCTGTGGCATGACGAAATTTGTCCAATACCCCACTTGCTTGATAACGCCATAAGGTGGCTAGGCAACTTGCCACAACGCTACCATCATCTGATTTTTCTGCCAGTTCAAAATAGTAATGCCCAGACTTTGACGACAGATTGCGGATTTCTGCTTTGACCCATACTTTATGATTAAACGTGTGGCTAAGCACCATGGAAACAGCAGACAGATAGTCAGATAAATTAAGTACCGTGTCATCAAGCTCATCATCAGACTTATGTTTGGCTTGTTCTTTTTCTTTTTCTTTTTTGGACATGGATAATGTTTGCTGATGTGAATCAGATTGATGCGAATCAGATTGATATGAGTCAGGTTGGTCATCAGTCATGGCATTGATTATGGGTTTTAACATTATGAGTTTTAACAATGTGTGGGGGTGTGTCCTTCATATTATTCATTTTACTTTAATTTAATGAGAATTGCATTGTTTGGGTTAAAAAATCAACATCTCTTTTATCATGATGCTGTTTGGTTTGGGCAGGCACAATTTTATCTGCATAAAGAACATCAAAATAAAAAGCATCAAAAGGCTGATAAAAAATTCATACAAAGCCAAGCAGTCAGAGAATTACTGACCAAGTTATTGGCTTATTATCACATTCACACACAACTCAATGACAGCAAACATCCTTATCGATTAGACGATGGTAAATGGGTGTCTTTTAGTCACAGTAAAGCGTATGTGGCAGTTGTGGTGTCTAATGAGCCAGTGGGAATAGACATAGAGAAAAATCCTGTTAGCGTCAAGGTGGCAGAGAGATTTTTTTGCCAAGATGAGTGTGATTACCTAACAACGTTGCCAAAGCATCAAAGTGATGCTTGTTGTAAATTATTATGGCAAATAAAAGAATGTTTGATAAAAATTGAGCAGATAAGTTTGATAGATGGATTAAAGATAAATGTGTTAGATGCCATATTATCAGCAAACAGTCAATCCGATGGTTTAAATCATCTTGTTTGTAAACAGCCCATCAAGTTGGAAATCAAAGGGTATGGCAGTTATCATTTGTATTGCCATCAGCTTAATGATTTACAATTTAGCGACTTGCCATTTAACGACTTGCCATTTAACGATTTGGTTATCTTGCTGAAACCAGCATCATGAAATGAATAAAAAATAACACAAACAAAAAAGTGAGCAATTTTGCTCACTTTTTTATGTTTTATGATATTTTTTAGAGATTGGTTAATGCTTAGAAGCGGTAAGTAACACCAACTTTAGCGATTGGGTACCACTTAAGATCAGTCTTGACACTATTTGTAATTTTATTTTCAAGTTCTTGCTTGGCATTTTCGATTGCTTGAGCTTGTGCTACATTCTGACCATCTTTTGTGGTTTGTTTAACGGTACCAGTTACCTTGGTAGTGGATTTAAAATCACCCATATAAGCTGCACCCACTTCAGCAAATGCACCCCAACGATCGCCGATATTAGGACGGAAACCAAGAGTGGCATAAGGGGCTAGGCGGTTTTTATTTTTAGCACGTACTTCGATGGCAGCTTCATCGCTAAGAGTAAATTTATTTTTATTATTATCAAAACTGATAGAATTGTCATTGCCAGTAGATTCTGAAGTTACTTTAATATTAAGCTCATTTTTAGGCACCATTACCCCTGTACCCACGGTAAAGGAATTTTTGAATGGACGCATTTGTACGGCTAAGTAAGGGTTGCTATATTTAACTTTATAGTCTAATTTACCTTTAAAATCACCATAGCCTTCACCCAAAACTTTATCATAATTAATCCAAGAGTCGTTGGCGTTTAGTTTGGTATCACCCTTAAGGTCCATACCACTCCAACCTGCTTGTAGCTCGGTTGATTCATTCACGCCCCAAGCAATATTGGCACCATAGCCTAATGTGCCAATCTCAGCACTGATGGCGGCTGGGTGGGTGGCAGTTTGGAAAAAATTAGTGGCACTTTCGCCCACTTGTATGGCAGCCATAGAAGAAGTAGATGCCAATATAGTAGCAGCGATGGCAGAATAAGAAAGTACTTTCATATTAAGTCCTTAACGTTGAAAAATCAGTCACCAAAAGTAACTGTTGGTGATGTTTTGATGATAATTATAAATGTATGATGATGCCAGTCAGCATGCCCTAGCATCATCTATGAAATCTATAAATTCATTAACCTTGAAATATTATGTCATATTTTAGCGGTCATGTGCAAAGTTAATTGTTAACTTTTCCGTTTAAATGTAACCAAATCTCAAAATTATGTAATCTAATGTAGTCATGCTCCTGTTGTTGGGTGAAGTGAATGCCGTTAAAACGATGCAATTAAAATTACCCAATGAACTTAGCCATGTTCATTTTGCGTTTGTGCTTGATGCACTGCCAATGCTGTCATGTTGACAATGCGACGAGCAGTTGCCGATGGTGTTAGGATATGCACAGGTTTGTTTGCCCCCAGTAAGATGGGCCCAATGGCGGCGCTGTTTGTGGCGGCTTTTAGCAAGTTAAACGCAATGTTGGCAGCATCCAGTGATGGCATGATGAGTAAATTGGCTGAGCCTTTGAGTGTGGTGAATGGGAATTCTTGTTGACGTAAGACTTCATTAAGTGCTGAGTCGCCGTGCATTTCACCATCAAACTCAAAATCCACATTCATGCGTGTTAAGATGTCATGAGCGTTACGCATCTTACAAGCATCTTGTTTGTCTGATGTGCCAAAGTTAGAGTGAGACAAAAGTGCCACACGAGGTGTGATGCCAAAGCGTCGCATTTCTTGGGCTGCTAAGATGCTCATCTCAGCAATCTGTTCAGCTGTGGGATTTTCGTGAATGTATGGGTCAGCAATAAAAATGGTGCGGTCTTGCATTAATACCGCTGACATCGAATAAAAATCATTGACGTCTTCTTTTTTACCAATGACATTTTTGATGTAAGACAGATGTAGTCCATAATGGCTAAACGTCCCACAAATTAGACCGTCTGCATCGCCTTTTTCTACCAATAATGCTCCGATAAGGGTGGTTTTGCGACGCACATCACGGCGAGCAAGCTCAATGCTGACCCCACGTCGTTGATTGTTTTTATAATAAAATTGCCAGTAGTCATTGTAGCGTGGGTCACTGTTGGGATTGACAATTTCTAAATGCTGGTCTTTTTGTAGTCGTAAGCCCAACTTATTGATGCGGTCAATAATCACTTCTGGCCGCCCCACTAAAATTGGCTTGGCAATGCCTTCATCTACCACCACTTGTACGGCACGCAACACATTGATGTCTTCACCTTCGCTAAAGACAATGCGTTTGGGAGCGGTTTTTGCTTTAGCAAACACAGGTTTCATGATTAAAGCTGAGTTGTAGACAAATTCAGACAGCTTTTGCCGATAGGCGTTAAAATCTTCGATGGGCAGTGTTGCCACGCCTGAATCCATGGCAGCTTTGGCAACCGCAGGGGCAATTTCAAGAATTAGGTTGGGTTCAAGTGGCCCTGGAATCAGATATTCTTTGCCAAAGCTTTTTAGTTTATCGACCTCTTTTTTAGCATAATTGGTTGGCGTTGCTTCGACATGAGCCATGGCAGCAATGGCTTTTACACAAGCAATTTTCATCTCTTCGTTGATTGTTGTTGCTCCCACGTCCAATGCCCCACGGAAAATATAAGGGAAGCATAAGGCGTTATTAACTTGGTTGGGATAATCAGAGCGACCTGTTGCCATGATGACATCAGGGCGAGCAGCGTGGGCTTCTTCGGGCATGATTTCAGGATTTGGGTTGGCTAGGGCAAAGATAATGGGGTCTTTTGCCATGCGTTTAACCATATCTTGGGTTAAGATGCCTGCCATGGACAAGCCTAAAAACATGTCTGTGCCATCGATGACGTCATTAATGGTTTTGGCATCTGTGGCTCTGGCATAGCGTTGTTTTGACGGATCTAGATTGTCACGGTCTGTGCTGATGATGCCCCTTGAGTCGGCAACATAGATGTTATTTTTATTGACACCCAATGCACACATAAGGTCAAGACATGAAATGGCAGCTGCTCCTGCACCAGAGCAAACCACGGTGATGTCTTCGATGCGTTTGTTGGTCAGTATCAAGGCATTGAGTAGGGCAGCGCCTACGATAATCGATGTGCCGTGTTGGTCATCATGGAACACAGGAATGTTCATGCGTTCTCTGAGCTCTTTTTCGATTTTAAAGCATTCTGGGGCTTTGATGTCTTCTAGGTTGATGCCGCCAAAGGTTGGTTCAAGTGCTGCCACCGCTTCGATGAATTTGTCAGGGTCATTTTGAGCAATTTCAATGTCGAATACGTCAATGCCAGCAAATTTTTTAAACAACACACCTTTGCCTTCCATGACAGGTTTAGACGCCAATGCGCCTATGTTGCCCAAACCCAAAACGGCAGTGCCATTGGTGATGACACCAACAAGGTTGGCACGTGCGGTGTATTTGGCTGCCATCTTGGGGTTTTTTTCGATTTCTAAACAGGGGACGGCGACCCCTGGAGAATATGCCAATGCCAAATCACGTTGGTTGGCAATTTGTTTGGTTGGGGTAACTGAGATTTTACCAGGTCTTGGGTGTTGGTGATAGTGTAGGGCGGATTGTTCTAAACTTTGTTGGTCAACCGCCTGTGTGGTATCGGCATGGGTGGTGTAGGTGGTGTTGCTCATAAGCTGTCTGTTATCCGTTAATGTGGTGAGTGTGAATGGAGTAAAAAAATAATGTGTTAAAGTGTTAAAGTGTTAAAGTTAAAGTGTTAAAGCCATAAGGTGTTGAAGTTAAGTTAATAAGTTAAGTTGTATTTTTTAAAAACTGATAAAAACATTCTATCATTATATGGTTGCCATTGGCTATAGGTTAAGATGAACAGCTCAACGCCACCGGTCTTTGTCCCTTTGGTAAGACCAACAGGTCGGTATCACAAGCAAAGCCATGCTCATCAAATGGTTTGGCAAGCAAATGATACAGTCTGTCAACTTCGCTAAAATCTTGGGCTTTTGCTTGTGTGATGGCACGTTCTAGCATGCCATTACGCACAATGTACAAAGGATTTGTGTTGCTAAGTTGATTGATGGTTTTTGTTTCGTCTGTTATTGCCGTCAGATAACGCTGTCGCCAAGCCTGCCATGTGATTTTTGCAGTGGCACTCAACTGTTTTTCAAATTGTTGTGATAAAAATTGGTGGACACCACTTGCCCCATCAAACAATCCTAACAGACCACGAAAGCTGTTATTATAATCCAACTGGTTTTGATGAATCAGCATCACAAAATCACGTGCCAGTTCATCATGGTTATTTTTATGGCCATTATCATGGCAGTCATCATGGCTGGTTGCGTTGGTCAAATCCTGCTCTAACCTGTGATTTAAATCCAAACTTAAACCCAAACCCAAACGCTGACACATCAGATGACGATATTTGGTGATGAATTCTTTTTCAAACTGCCCTAACGCCATGTCCAGCTTAGCTCGAGACAGACTTTGCACACTGCCCACACGGTAACGCAATAAATGTGGCAATGTGGTTTGTAAGTTCCACAAAGCCATGCTTGGTTGATTGGCATGGGTGTATCGCCCAAAGCTGTCAGAATGGTTGCTAATCCAGTGGGGGTCTAGTCGTTCCATAAAGGCATAAGGGCCAAAGTCTATCGTTGCTCCTGTTAAAGATAAATTATCGGTATTCATTACCCCATGAATAAAGCCGTAAGCTTGCCAATACGCCATCAGTTGGGCAGTTTTGCGAATGATTTGCTCGGTCATCGCCAAAATAGGCAGTGGGGCATCTTGACAATCAGAAAAATAAGTCTGCATGACATGGTCAATAAATCCATCAAACAAATCAGGGGCGTAACTTGCCACCCATTCAAGATGCCCAAGCCGTATATGACAATCCGCCACTCGCATCAAGGCAGCAGCGGTCTCAACCTGCTCACGATACACTGGCAAATCAGAGCTGACAAAGCCCAACGCATTTGATGACGCAATGCCCAAATGAGTGAGGGCATGACCACCCAGATATTCTCGAATGGTACTGCGTAATACCGCACGACCATCACCCATGCGTGAATAAGGGGTACGCCCCACACCTTTAAGATGTAAATCTGTCAGCTTACCATGATTGTCGATGACTTGAGCTATCAGTAAGCCACGTCCATCACCAAGTTGACCTGCCCAATGTCCAAATTGATGCCCAGCATACGCCATGGCAAGGGGGGCAAAGCCGTCTGGTATGTGTTGCCCTGCGATGATGTCCACCCAATTTGTCATTAAATTGACATCTTGAGACCAGCCAATATGCTCCGCCACTTGATGATTAAAATGCCCAATGACTGGATTGGGCAAAGGATTGGGGGCTTGACGATGATAAAGTCTTTGGTCTAGCTGATTGTATTGGTTGCAAAATTGCATCAGACCGATACTCGATATAATTGTTTAAGCACACTTTCTAACTGCTGACTGTGGGCATAAATTTTTTGTTCGATTTGCTTGTATTGATCTTTAAGTGCTTCATCTACTTCATGCAACCGTTCTGAGAATTCATTTTTTTTCATTTCAATGCTTTTCTTTTTTAATGCTTGCCATTCTTCGACCGTGGCATTAAAGGCATGATACTCATTGGTAATTTTGGTTTTGATGTTATCAAAGTCCATTAAATTAATATTCATGCTGGTGATTTTGTCCATACGAGCATTGGCACGAGTAAACTGCATCTGTACTTCAGCATGTTTGATGGTGGCATCATCAACAGTGCGTAAATCATTGGCTAAGCCAATTTTTGATAGTGCCAAAATTAACCACTTGGTTGGGTCGTATTGCCACCATTTAACGCCATTACGGTAGTCGTATTGAAAGTAGTGATGATAGTTATGATAACCTTCCCCCCAAGTAAAAATTGCCAACACAAAGTTATCACGAGCGGTGTTACTGTCGGTATAAGGGCGTGAGCCAAACATATGGCATAAAGAATTGATAAAAAAAGTAAAATGATGCGTCAATACCAAGCGTAGCAAGCCTGCAATAATCAATGTGCCTGCAATATCACCAATCAACCAACCCACCAGTGTCATGATGCCGATGTTGGTTAGTAATACCCAAATGCCATAGTATTTGTGCTGAATTTGTAATATTGGGTCTTTGAGTAAGTCGGGAATGTTTTTATAATCAAACTGTCCGCTGGGGTAATTTTTTAACATCCAACCAATGTGGCTAAACCAAAAACCACGGCGAGCAGAGTAGGGGTCTTTGTGTTCATCATCGACATGGCGGTGATGTGTACGATGTCCAGAACACCAGTCAAATGCCGAACTTTGCACTGCAAAAGTTGCTCCCAAAAGCAAAAAATATTTAACCATGGGGTGAGCGGTATAAGCACGGTGAGCTAACAAACGGTGATAGCCTGCGGTGATGCTCAAGCCTGTCCATGCCATCATAAAGGCAAATAGCCACCAAACTGATGCGTTAAATTGATGTGTCCATAGATACCAAGGTACTAAAATCAGTGCCAGTAAAGGCGTGCTGACCAATATCACAGCAGGTATCCAGTTGATAGAAGCGTGGGTAAAATCATGTTGGTTGGCGGTATCATGTTTACGGTGTGTGCTCATGGGAGATGTTCCTTAATCATCAATCATTTATCAAATATTCATCAATCAATCATCGTGCAATGTCATGATTTTAAATAACTGAGCTTATTTTACTAAAAATATTAATTCTAGTGAACACTTGTAACGCATTATTTTTATGGTTGGATTGGTGATTTTAGATTGGTGATTTTATTTGGCGGCTTTTGACCAGACAGGTGAGCGAATCACCCCATTGGCAGTCTTACTAAAACTTTGTCCACCTGTCAATGAGCGTATGTTTATCACCCCATGATTGCCCTGCTTACTGGCGAACACCACCCGATTGCCACTGGGTGAGAAGCTGGCGGCTTCGTCAATGCCTGTGTTGCCTAAATTGGCAATCATCGCACCTGAGCCACTATTCATGATGGCGACACTGCGACCATTTAAAAAGGCAATATGATTGCCATCTGGGCTGATAGATGGTGTGGTGGCATAGTTGCCCACTTTTGACACACGGCTGATTTGCCCACTGCCAAATGTATAGCGATATATCTGTGGGCGGTTGACCCCAAGCTGGTCAGAGACAAACACAAACGAGCGACCGTCAGGGGCAAAGCTTGGCTGGATTTCATTACTTGGTAGACTTACCAAGCGTTGCACACTGCCTGTGCCTAATTGCAACAGATAAATATCAGCATTGCCCTGAAAACTGCTGGAGAACAACAGTTGACTGCCATCTGGGCTAAATGATGGGCTTAAATTATTGCCTTTATAGGGAGTAACCAACCTTGCACCACCACCATCGGCGTTTTGCACATAAATGACTGGCAATCCTTTAGGACGTTGTACGGCATAAGCAAGGGTGCGGCCATCAGATGACCATGTGGGTGAAAAAATTGACCCCTTGACTTGTGTGAGTGTGTGGGCATTTTCACCAGTCGCATCTATGATTTTTAGCTTAGAGAGTTTATTTTCACCACTGCCTTGCTCTTCAATGTAGGCAATGCGACCAGTAAAGTCAGTTTCTTTACCTGTGATGAGTGAATAAATCTTATCGGCAACCACCAAACCTGCCAAATTTCGACTGCTGGTGTTGTTGCTGACTTGGGTGCGTTGCTTGCCTTCCAGCACTCGTCCGCTCATCACATCGATGACTTCATACTCAATCACCAGTTTGCCTGCTTGACTGTGGGTGCTGCCAACAACAAGATAAGGAATACCAAGCTGTTGCCACTGTGATAAAGTGGTGGATAAATCGGCACTGCTGTGTGGCATCTGCGGTAGGTTCTGACTGGTAACGTTAAGCTCACTGCTGTTTAATTCTTTGATAACAATCGGCGAAATCACCCCATCATTGGCAAACGGCACAAACGCCACTTGGCTGTTTTGTTTGGGAGCAACAAACTCAATTTCAATGTCGGTATCGACGGCTTGAGCGGTTGGCATGATGGCGATTGCCAAGGCAACGCATAAAGATGATGCAAGCATGTGATGCTTGGATTGATAAAGCTTGGATTGATAAAGTGGCCTATGGGTGGGTTTAATGGACATGGGTGGTATTCCTTGATGGCATGTTGGATATTGCTGTTAGCGATTAATGGCATGATGAAAAGTGATTAATATTAATATGGATAATCGCCAGCATGACTGATTGCCAGTATAACAAAGAAAAAAGCCTGACCGAAATGGAAATTTTCAACAAAAAACGGCCACTTACTGGGCAAGCAAACATGCGGTCTTTGATAAATGTGCTAAACTAACTGCATTTTATATTCAAATTCAACTTATATTCAAATTCAACAACTTTATCAATAGGTGCTGTATGGCTTCTTCTAACGACATGTCTAATCACAAGATTGACCCTTTATCAAGCACAACATCAAGTACAATTGCTTTTTCACAAGACGCAAACAACACCAAAGAATATCCAAATCGTATTGTCATTGAACTGGACAACACGTTGGGCAGTTTAGATGATGACGACGTGACTTTACCAAATATGAATTTGCCAAATGTATCAAACCCAAACGTAAGCCAAGACAAAGCAGAAAACAAATCGGCAGGTGGTTGGTTTAGCCGTATGAAATCAGGTTTGAGCAAATCACGCAAAAATTTGGCTGAAGGCATGGTTAATATTTTAATTGGTGGTAAAGAGATTGATGATGAACTGCTTGAAGAAGTTGAAGACCAGCTGTTGGTGGCAGACATTGGGGTAGAAGCAACCAATCGCATCATCACCAATCTGACTGAGCAGACGGCAAGGGGGGATTTGATTTATTCCAATGCCTTATATAAAGCCTTGCAACAGGAACTGGTGGGTATTTTAAGCCCAAAAGTTGCCCCTTTACAGATTGACCATACTAAGCGTCCGTTTGTGATTTTGGTGGTTGGGGTGAATGGCGTGGGCAAAACCACCACCATCGGTAAACTGGCAAAACGCTTACAACACCAAGGCAAATCAGTGATGTTGGCGGCGGGTGATACGTTTCGAGCGGCTGCCACTGAGCAGTTGCAAATTTGGGGCGAGCGTAATGGCATTCCTGTGGTCGCTCAAGGTCATGGCTCAGACAGTGCATCGGTGATATTTGATGCCATGCAATCAGCCAAAGCCAAAAATATTGATGTGCTGATTGCAGATACTGCAGGCCGTCTACAAAATAAAACCAATCTGATGGCAGAATTAGAAAAAGTGGTCAGGGTGATGAAAAAAGCAGATGACACCGCACCCCATGAAACCATGATTGTTTTAGATGCAGGCACGGGACAAAATGCCATCAACCAAGTACAAATCTTTAATGATGCTGTGCCACTAACAGGCATTACCATCACCAAACTTGACGGTACTGCCAAAGGTGGCGTGGTGTTTAACATTGCAAATACCGCAGACATTCCCATTCGCTTTATTGGTGTGGGTGAATCTATCGATGATTTACAGGCATTTAAACCAAAAGAGTTTGTGTCAGCATTGTTTGAAACCGATAAATAAGGGTGTCATTTAGCCACCAGAAGATGTGTTACCAGATTTGCCACTAAGCTACTGAAGCCATTGAGCCACTGGCCACTAAAGTTGTGCCAATATCTCTTCATGAATGAAGACATTGGTATAGACTTCTTGTACGTCATCTAAGTCTTCTAACATGTCAATCATTTTGATGATTTTTTGAGCGTCTTCAAGATTATCAATCTCAGCGGTGGTGGATGGCGACATGGTTACTTCAGCATTGTCTGAGACCAAGCCGGCTGTGTCTAACGCATCTTTAACTTGACCAAAACCATCAGGCTCGGTGATGACCAATAACTGTTCGCCATCGTTTTCAATGTCGATGGCCCCAGCGTCCAACGCCACCATCATCACTTCATCTTCTAATGACACATCATCAAAGACGATTTCACCACGTTTGCTAAATAAATACGCCACTGAGCCAGATGTGCCAAGGTTGCCATCGTGTTTGCTAAACGCATGACGCACTTCACCCACGGTACGATTGACGTTATCAGTCATGGTTTCAACCAAGACTGCCACCCCACCAACGCCATAGCCTTCATAGGTAATTTCACTCATCTCACCGCCTTCACCATTGCCAGCCCCCCGCTCAATGGCACGGTTAATGGTGTCTTTGGTCATGTTGGCGGATAGGGCTTTTTCAACTGCTGCACGCAGGCGTGGGTTACTGTTGGGGTCTGGGTCGCCTTGTTTGGTGGCAGATATGATTTCACGGATAATTTTGGTAAAAATTTTGCCACGTTTGGCATCTTCTTTGGCTTTGCGGTGTTTGATGTTTGCCCATTTGGAATGTCCAGCCATGATGTCTCCTAAATTCAATTTAAATCAATGAAATACAATTAAATGCAATGTTGGTATAATAGATGATGTGTGCATCACATGCGTGTTGTGCGTGTTGTTTTTAGCATAGTTTTTAGCATAAATGTGACATTGTCAATGTTGCGTTATTATAGTCAATTCCATGCCACATCGCCACTGTTAAGACTTCACATTGTTAAGACTTCACATATAAGACCATCATCAACATAAACAAGCCACCACATGAAACAAAACTCCAGTTCCAGTAATCGCATCAGCAACTTACGCAATCACATTCACATCATCATCGAAGGCACAGACACACGCATGGGCAGGCTGTTTGACATTTTATTGTTGATTGTCATTGTTGCCAGTGTTGCTGTGGTGATGTTAGACAGCGTGTTTTATATGCGATTAAAATATGGGGTGGTGTTTTTTTATGCTGAATGGTTTTTTACCATTTTATTTACCATTGAGTATGGGTTACGTTTGTTCTCCGCTCCCAATCGTTTGCGTTATGCCTTTAGTTTTTTTGGTATTGTTGATTTGCTGTCGCTGTTGCCCAGCTATTTAAGTTTGTTCTTTGCAGGTGTGCATTATATTTTGGTGGTGCGGATACTTCGGCTACTTAGAATATTTCGAGTACTTAATCTTGCCACTTATATGCAGCAGGCAGGTTTTTTGGTGGCGGCACTAAAAACCAGCCGTCATAAGATTTTTGTGTTTTTTTTGGCGGTATTGTTGCTGGTAACCATTTTTGGTTCGGTGTTGTATGTGGTTGAAGGTCCAGAAAACGGCTTTACCAGCATTCCTTTATCCATCTATTGGGCGGTGGTAACCTTAACCACAGTTGGTTATGGCGACATTTCCCCAAAAACTCACGTCGGACAAGCCATTGCAAGCATGGTGATGATTACGGGGTATTCCATCATTGCCGTGCCAACAGGCATTTTTACATCAGAGCTTGCCAAAAATATGCGTCCCCAACTACACCCAATCATTTGCCCTAACTGTGGCAAGTTTGGTCATGCGTCAGGGGCAAACTTTTGTGACCGTTGTGGGCATGATTTGCATGTTTAATGTTTGGCTAGGCTAAGTTTTGGGTTTTGGCATGTTTGTGCTAAATTCAATGGGTCAATGATTGTTGAATGATTGTTGAATGATTGTTTAATGTTAATTAATATACTGCTTAACCAAAGGTGATAAGTCAATATTAACACCAAGATTGACTAAGTTCCAATATTGTCCAGACACCGTTCTATCCACCATCATGGTGGTGGCAGATGGTTGGAATTGGTTAAAATACTTCAGCGATTCTTTTGCCTTGGCAATGGCATCATGATGCACTTGACTGCCAGCAAAATTAAATGAACCCTGTTGATAAGGGGCAATGGATAATGGTTTTAGCATGATGGCCAACCAGTCGTGATAAAATTGTGCTGGCACGATGTCATCATCTTGACGGCGAATCCCCAACGCCACCAAATCTTGTTCAAGAGCGGTTACATCAGCTTTGATGGCATGACGCACCACCCGCCTAAACAAATCCACTTGTGCTTGACTGTAGGTGCGAATACCACCAAAATCATACGCCACCACCCTGCCATCAGGGCGAAAGGCAAAGTTGCCAGGGTGGGGGTCGCAGTGTAGGCGATATAGCTCAAACAGCTGACTGGCACTAAAATGAAACAAGTTGCTGGCGATGCGTTGCTTAATCTGATTATCCCACGTTGCTGCCACCGATAATGGCTCACCCAATTCTTGGCTTAAAGTCAGTACTCGTTTGGCACAGTGACTGCCGATGACTTTTGGGATAACCAAACCATCATGCTGAGCGTGAAAGTTAGCAAAGACTTTTAAGTTTTGGGCTTCTTTGACATAATCCAACTCTTCTTTTAGGCTCTGGCGGATTTCAGCAAAAATTTGCTCTTGCAAGTCCTTACTCATATTAAGCACACCTGTCAGTCGTAGAGCCATACGGATTTGTTTTAAGTCGCTTTCGCAGTTGTCTTCCACATCAGGATATTGCACCTTGACCACCACAGGTGTGCCATCAGGCAGTATGGCTTTATGCACTTGTCCAATGGAAGCGGCGGCAAATGGTGATTCATCAAATTGTTGATACAGCTCATCAATGGGCTTGCCAAGCTCCTTTTGTACTTGCTGTTTGATGATGTTAAAGGGCATGGGCGGTGCGTTATTTTGTAATTTTTCGAGTGCTTTTGCCACTTCAGGGGGGAAGATGTCTTTATATTGCGATGCGATTTGTCCCACTTTCATCACCGCTCCTTTCATCTCACCTAAGGTATCGGCGATTTGAATGCCCACATCTTGCAAGAGTTCAGAACGGGCCTTTAGGCGTGCTTCTTCATCAGATGAAAAATGTTTAAAAGAATTTTTGGCAGCCCGTCCTGCAATGCCTGCGGTCATGCCTGCCAGTTTTAAAAAGCGTTTTTTGGAGCTTTGGCTCATAAAGTATCTCTCATCAGGTGTTCATTGTCGTTTTGTTGGCATAAATTTATTGACTGTGTATTTTGGTCGACTGTAAGTTGTCGCTTAGTATTGTTGCTTATTTTATTGACATCATCAGATGATAAAAACCGTGTCTTATAACTAAACCGTGTCTTAAAGGTCTTAAGAAGCATAAAGAGTGTTTAAAAAGTAATTAAGTGCCATGTCATAGCCTTGATGCCCAAGCCCACAAATCACCCCCACCGCCACATCACTAAAGTAAGAATGTGAACGAAACGGCTCACGGGCATGAATGTTGGATAAATGCACTTCAATAAAGGGTAAGGCAGTTGCCAGTAGGCAATCTCTTAGAACCACTGACGTGTGTGTAAAACCAGCAGGGTTGATGATGATGGCATCGACCAAATCAGTGGTGTCGTTTGAAATGGCGTTGGCTTGTTGGGTATGTTTGATTGTGTGTTTGGTAATGGTGTCTAACAGCTCGCCTTCGTGATTAGATTGAATGCTGATGATATCAACGCCATGCTCAGATGCTTTTTGGCGTAGGCGATTTTCGATGTCTGCCAAAGTGGTGTTACCATAGATGTGTGGTTCACGTTGCCCAAGTAGTTGTAGATTTGCCCCATTGACCAATAGGATTTTGTGATTTAGGGTTGACAGATTAACAGTAGATTGCATAAAAAGTCTCAATATAAAAAGCCTTAATGATGCCTTAGGTATGATTTAGGCGATGATGTCAGGTGTATGATGGGTGTCATGATGGTGTTTTCAATGAATGGCATGGCTTTAATATGGTTTTGACATGGCTTTATTGTTACATGGTTGTTGGTGGCTGTCAGCATCATCAGCATTAAATGATGAAATTTATGTTAAAAACCTTTGCCAGCTTGACATTACATGCTATGATTTATTTTAGATGATATTTATTGCTGAGATGTTACTTAATGATATTATTTAAGATGTTACTCAATAATATGACTTAAGTCATGTTGGTAATGGCTATTATCTGTTTGTTTTTAACTTTTAGTTCGGTGATGTAAGCAAGATACCCAAAGTTTGTTTGATTTTAACTGAGTTAATTTAACTAAGTGAATTTCACTTAAGTGAACATCGTGTTTGTTGAGCATTCATTGCGGTAGATTGTCGCACTTGTTTAGGAAATTTTATTATGTCAGAACGTGAACAAGGTGTCGTTAAGTGGTTTAACGACTCTAAAGGCTTTGGTTTCATTCAACGTGAAAGCGGTGAAGATATTTTTGTCCATTTTCGTGCCATTCAAGGTGACGGCTACCGCTCTTTAAAAGACGGTCAAAAAGTTGAGTTCAAGGTGGTTGAAGGTCAAAAAGGTCTTCAAGCCGAAGAAGTAACTAAAGTTGACTAATGGTTGACTTGTTTTTTTAGGCATCTTTTTATACATCTGACACATCATCATGGTTGCATATTGATTGATGTGTGTTTTGATGTGTAAGGTTGATGTCAGTTGGACTCAATACACTGAAATAACGGCAAAGGTGTTGCCGTTATTTTTTATTGTGGTTGTTGTTTTAAGAAACTGACTGAGTAACTGACTGGCTTAGACCACGTTGTAATTGTTGATTTAATCGCATGGACAACAGCACAGCCGCCAAACTTAACCCCATCACCAGTGCCAACCAAAATCCCTTTGCCCCCATGTCAGTAAAACGCACCAAATATATCCCAAGTGGCAACGCCACCAACCAATAACAAAACATGGTCAGCCACATGGGAATCGTCGTGTCTTGCATGCCACGCAAAATACCAGCAATATTGACTTGCCAAGCATCAATGATTTGATACGCAGCGGCAAATAATAACAGCGTTATGGCGGTTTGTTGCACAGCCATATCATCGGTAAATATCTTTGCCAATGACAGCCGAAACATCAATACCCCAAGCATACACACAAATGCGATGGCAGTCGCCCAGCACAAACCTGTCATGATGACTTCACGCATGGTCATGACATTGCCTTCCCCATAGCGATTAGACACCATAATGGTCAATGCCATGGCAATGGACATGGGTATCATGAATAACTGTGATGACACAGATAAAGCCACTTGATGGGCGGCTACCGCAAGCTCACCCAATGGGCTGATGACCAATGATGCCAAGCTAAATAGGCTGGCTTCAAAAAAAATAGAAATGCCAATGGGAATGCCAAGTTTTAATAACTTACGGATTTGGTTGCGATTGGGGCGAGTAAAGCCATAAAAAAACCGAGTTTGTTTAAACACATGATGCGATGAAAAAAACAAATAAGTTGCCAATGCCATGACATCAATCCACAGCACCAAGGCACTTGCTACCCCACAACCTGCACCACCTAAGGCAGGTATGCCAAGCCCCCCATGAATAAACCAATAATTGAGTGGAACATTTGCCATCAAGCCGATGATGCTGATGATGGTTACAGGCTCAGGGCGACCCAAGGCTTCGCAATAGCTACGCAATACGGCATAAGCTGCCAAAGCAGGGAAGCCAAATGACACCCCATGCAAATAGGTGGTTGCCAATGGTTGAATGTTGTCAGGCACACCCATCAATGGCAATAATAAGGGAGCAACATTGACCAGCCCCATGCCCATCACGCCAATCAGCATGGCTGCCCATAAAGATTGTTGGGTAATAAATGGCACATGGTGATGCTCATCACGCCCGACCATCTCACCAATCAATGGGGTGGTGGCAATCAAAATGCCTGTTGCTAATAAAAATATTGGCAGCCAAATGCCCGAACCAATCGATACCGCTGCCAAATCCAATGCTGAAACTCGCCCTGCCATGATGGCATCAGTTACCCCAAGAGCAGCTTGGCACAGCTGAGTAATCAAAATGGGAATCACCAACAACCACAGACGACGACTATGTTGAGTAAATTGAGTGATGGTAAGCCGAGTGAATAGAGCCATAAGTACCTGTATGTCATAAAACCCTAAGGTAAAAAAACAAAAAAGGTAAAAAAAACAAAAGTAAAAAAACAAAATCGTGAATTGAACAATTCAACTGGTAATTAAAAAGATGGGTTGCTACAATTTGTGTTTAAATACAAAATGTGTGTTTAAATACAAAAATTGATGGTCAAAAAAGGGAAAATACTCCCTCTTTTTTTTAGCAAAAGCCCTTTTTTTAGTAAAATCTCAATAACATTTAGATGCCAGCATAAACTCGCTACCTTAACAGACAATCGTTGGCAAAACCAGCGTTTGTTGATTCATTGTTCACCCAAAAAAAGCAATCCACATGTCGAAATCTTTATTAGACCCAAAGTGTGTGCCATTGGCATTGTACATTCATGTGCCATGGTGCATTAAAAAATGCCCCTATTGTGATTTTAATTCACACCCATTGACCGATGCTGACCAATTTACGGCGTATGTTGATGCTCTGTTGGCAGATGCCAACGCTCAAGTGGCATTGGCACAACAACGCCCTATTGGCTCTATTTTTATCGGTGGTGGCACGCCTTCATTATTACCAATGGCTGAGTTTGAGCGGTTGTTTGTGGGTTTGCAACGGCAATATCGCTTTACTGATGATATTGAGATTACTTTGGAAGTCAATCCTGGTACGGTGGAACATGCCCCTTTTACTCAATATCTTAAGCTTGGCATTAACCGTTTATCCATTGGGGTACAAAGTTTTGATGCCAATCATTTGGCACGATTGGGGCGTATTCATGATGGCACACAGGCAAAAACGGCCATAGAACAAGCAAGGCAGGCAGGGTTTCATCGGCTTAACGTGGACTTAATGCACGGTTTACCTAAGCAAACGCCCAGCTCTGCTTTGAGCGACTTGACCCAAGCGTTAGACGCAGGAGCGACACATTTATCTTGGTATCAGCTGACCATTGAACCAAACACGATATTTTATCGTCGTCCCCCCGTTTTGCCCGATGAAGATGGGTTGGCAGATATTGAACATATGGGGCGGACAGCACTGTTGCAAGCCAATTTTAATAATTATGAAGTCTCAGCGTGGGTTGGTAAGCAAGACATGCCTTGCCGCCATAACGTGAATTACTGGCAGTTCGGTGATTATCTGGCAATAGGGGCAGGGGCACATGGCAAAATCACCACGGATACTGACACCTTAAAGGACGCATTGGCAATGATGGGTGGCACAAGTGATGTCATTAATCATCATGATGATGGGGCATTTGTTGTGTGTCGTTTTAGCAAATCTCGGTTGCCAAAGGATTATTTGACTTATCAAACTGCCCCTAAGATGGTTTCTTTAGATGTCATTAACAAAGATCAGCTGGTTGGGGAATTTATGATGGATGCTTTACGTTTGTCTCAAGGTTTTACATCACAGTTATTTGGTGAACGTACAGGGCTGGCATGGGCAAGCGTTGATTTGACCATACAGCGATTGCAACAGCAGGGGTTGTTACAGATTCAAAATGGAGCGATTGACGATGGTCATACCGTTTGTGCCACTGAGTTGGGCAGGCGTTATTTGAATCAAGTGATTGCAGAATTTTTATAAAAAATAGGATTGACACCATTAGGGCTGACACAATCATACCAATATCATCACTGATAATCAGCTCTATCCTATTGGCAAGTAGGTATTGGTAAATAAATAATATTGGCAAGTAGGTTAAGCATGATAAAAGCAAATTCCTTTAAAATTCATATCGTCTTAGTTGCTCCAAAAATGCCCAGCAACACAGGCAACATCATTCGATTATGTGCCAATACGGGGGCAGTTTTACATTTGGTGAAGCCTTTGGGTTTTGATTTAGATGATAAGAAGTTGCGACGAGCAGGGCTAGATTATCATGAATATGCCCATATGCAGGTGCATGATGATTGGCAACATCTAAAAAATAGCCTAAGCAACAATAATTGTCATACGTTATTGGCACTAACAACCAAACAAAGCCGACCATTTTATGATGTCGTGGCAGATTATGTCGCTGATAAGAAACAAAAGATTAGCCAAACAGACAACCAAACAAGCAACTCAATTCATTTGGCGTTGGTGTTTGGTTCTGAGACAAATGGCTTGCCTGATGACATTCGAGAAGACATTGGGCAAAATAATTGGCTAAGGCTACCCATGTTACCGACTTCTCGCAGTTTAAATTTGTCCAATAGCGTGGCGATATGTTTGTATGAAGTGTGGCGGTTAATGGACTTTGCGATGGCTTATGACGTAAAAAATGATGGTTAAAAAAATGATGTGTCATAGCATGACTTTTGCTACACTGTTGTAGTTGTGATGTTACTTTTTAGCTTTTTTTATTCTTCATTCTTTATTTTGCTGATGGTTTTGGCAAGGAAGATGCTTTATGAACAGTGTCATTATTTTGGTTTTGGGCGTGATGGGCATGCTCTTAGGTTACTTTTTTTATTCTAAGTTTGTTGCCAGTCGCATTTTAGGGCTGGACAATTCTCGAACCACGCCCAGCCATACCCTACAAGATGGTGTGGATTATGTACCAACCAATAAGTTTGTGTTATGGGGGCATCACTTTACTTCAGTGGCAGGAGCGGCACCGATTATTGGTCCTGCGATTGCGGTGATTTGGGGTTGGGTACCTGCCTTTATTTGGGTGGTGTTTGGCACGGTGTTCATGGCAGGCGTGCATGACATGTCTGCTGTGTGGGCAAGCATACGTAATAAAGGGCAATCCATTGGTACGATTGCTGGCAGTGTCATGGGTGGGCGTGTACGCACCTTGATGATGGTGGTGATTTTCTTGTTGTTATTGATGGTGAATGCGGTGTTTGGTGTGGCGATTGCCAACATGATGATAAAAACACCATCATCTGTGCTGCCTGTTTGGGGAGCGTTGGTGGTGGCGTTCATCATCGGTCAGTGTATTTATCGGTTTAAGATGAATTTGCCGATTGTTTCATTGATTGGGGTGATTGCCCTTTATGCGTTGATATATTTTGGTCCGATGTTTCCCATTGTGTTGCCAGAGATGGTGATGGGTTTGCCTGATAATGCGGTGTGGATTTTGATTTTGTTTACCTATGCTGCTGTTGCATCATTATTGCCTGTGTGGATGTTGTTACAACCCCGTGATTATATCAATGGCTTACAGCTGTTCGTGGGGTTAATTTTATTATATGCGTCCATCTTTATTGCGTCGCCTAATGTGGTTGCCCCTGCCTTTAATACCAACTTGCCAGCAGGAACACCGCCCATCATGCCACTGTTGTTTGTGACCATTGCCTGTGGGGCGATTTCAGGATTTCATGGTTTGGTGGCAACAGGAACAACATCTAAGCAAATTGACCAAGAAGAAGATGCCCGTTTTGTCGGTTATTTTGGTGCATTGGGTGAAGGACTTTTGGCGTTGGGGGCAATTTTGGCCGCCACGGCAGGCTTTGCGTCTTTTGCTGATTGGCAAGCGGTGTATCAAAAGTTTGGCGATGGCTCTATCGGGGCGTTTATTGATGGTGGTGCGACCATTTTAAACCAAGGTGTTGGCATTGAGCTTGTGTTATCACAAACCATGCTGACAGTGATGGCGGCATTGTTTGCAGGCACAACAATGGACACAGGCGTGCGTTTGCAACGCTATATTTTTCAAGAATTTGGTGAAATTTATCATCTGCCTGCCCTACAAAAAGGGCCTGTTGCCACCTTGCTGGCGGTTGGAACATGTCTGCTGTTGGCGTTTGGGGCAGGTGGTATTGACGGCTCTGGTGGCATGATTATCTGGCCATTATTTGGCACAACCAATCAGTTGATGGCGGCATTGACCTTGATGATTGTTACCGTGATTTTATTGCGTCATGGCAAAACCGTATGGTATACCCTTGCACCATTGAGCTTTTTGTTGGTGATGTCCGTGTTTGCGTTGTTATTACAGCTAAAAACCTTTTATACCGATGGCAACTGGCTATTGATTTTCTTAGACATTGTGATTTTGATTGCGACCATCATGGTGGCGTTTGAAAGCTTCTCTGTTTTAAGAAAAGAATGGCACATTCATCGAACCAAAGCATCTTAAACCAAATGTTTTAAACTAAGCATTTTAAACTAAGCATTTTAAATTAAGCATCAGCTCATATCATGATGACAAATAATGACTTCACAACTGAGGGTAAAATAAACCAAATAACAACGTCCACACAAAGTTGGTGGGGGCGTTTTTTAATGGGGTTAAATGAATTTTATCATGCTCCCTATCGGCAAACGATGGCACGGGCAGCTAAAGATGAAGAGGATTTTTTTATGCTTTTGCTGTTTAGTGAAAGTTTGGGCATTGCCAATCCTGCGGTATTTTATGCCATGGAATTGCAACCGTTATTTTTAGAAAACTTTCATGAATGGCATCAGCGTATGGGTATGGAAAAATGCCCCTTTAACCATATGGGGTGTTGCTGATGTTAAACCGACCATTTCATCAGTTGGTAGATGGTTTAAGCGAACGTCCGATTATCTTTGTCGGTGGTAAAGGTGGTGTGGGTAAGACCACCATGGCAGCAGCCCTTGCCAGCCAATTTGCCAATAGGCAACACAAAACACTCATCATCTCCACCGACCCTGCTCATAGCTTGGGTGATGTCTTACAAATCAAGTTATCTAATGACACAACCGCCATCACGCCTTATCTTGATGCGATTGAACTTGACCCAGAAGTGATTGTTGATAAGCATTTTGCTCAAGTATTAAACACCATCAAAGGCTATGCCAGCCCCGAGATGTTACCAAAAATCAAAGAGCATTTGCATGCGTCCAAAACCGCCCCTGGAGCTCAAGAAGCCGCCATGTTAGAAGCCATGTGCCAGCATTTGGTAGATGCAACCGAACAAGGCTATCGCCACATTATTTTTGATACTGCTCCGACAGGGCATACGCTTAGACTTTTGATGTTGCCTGAGATGATGAGTGCGTGGACAGATGGACTGTTGATGCAACAACGCAGACAAGCCAAACTCAAATCAGTCGCCAACCATCTAACCGTCAATAAACTTGCCACCAGCAGTACCACAACAACCAGTACCACAACCAGCAGTACCACAACAACCAGTACCACAACCAGCAGTGCCACAGCAGTCAATAAAAAAGGCTTTTCCAACCCATTTACTCATCATATCCCCGACCGCTGGGAGCAGGCGGTGATGGTATTGGATAAACGCAAACGCTTATTTGCTCATGCAGGTAACCTGTTGCATGATGCCAGCCAAACTGGCATTGTGCTGGTGATGGTGGCTGATAACCTACCGATTGCTGAAACCAAGCGAGCGGTAGAACAATTAACCGCCGTTAAATTGCCCATCAGTGGCATCGTGGTTAATCAATTAATTGACTCCCAGCAAACCGACCCTTTTTGGCAACGGCGGGCTGAGCGTCAACAGTACCTGCTTGCTGAAATACAACAAAGTTTTGCTCATGTGCCATTATACCCTGTGGCATTGCAACAGCAAGACATTCGGGGGGTGGATTGTTTGATGACATTAAGATAGAGTTATCCAAGCATAGAGTTATCCAAGCAAGTCATTGAACCACTCACCAATCTGATGAATTTGAGGCATACAAACCTGATGTGCCATGGAAAATGTGCTGAAGTTCACATCATAACCTTGACTTTGAAGCAGTTTATAAGCTTGTTGTGCCAAAATGGCAGGAACAACAGGGTCATGCGTGCCATGGTCAATCTTAATGGGTGTGTTTTGATTGGCTGGGTGGTAAGTGATTTGATGGGGGGTTGCCAAATACGTTGATAGGCAAAGCAATCCTGCCAGTGGTTTGGGGTAACTTAATCCTGCGTGATAGACCACAGCACCGCCTTGTGAGAAGCCAGCCAGTATGATGCGATTGCTGTCAATGCCTTGAGTAATTTGCTCTTGTATCAGCTGAGTAATTTGTTCTGCTGATATTTGGATTTGAGCCACATCTACTTTTCTGTCCAGACTCATCTCAATGATGTCATACCACGCTGGCATGCTCATACCACCGTTGATGGTTACAGGGCGATTGGGGGCTTGTGGAAAAATAAATCGCACTGCCAAATGTTGATTGAGGCCAAGCTGTGGCACGATTGGCTCAAAGTCATGATAACTTGCTCCCAAGCCATGTAGCCAAATGACCGCACTGTCCATGGCTTGGTTATTAGGATTGTGTTCGACAATCAATGTTTGTAATGGTTGTGCTGAAGATGTCATCATTTGCTCTGATTTTTAAACAGTAAAAGAAAAAAGGGAAAAAGAAAAAAAGGAATTTTATCATCATTTTATCATCATGTTGGCATCATTTTATCCATCACCACCGTAAACCTGCGACTTCAGGCGGTGGATATAAGGCGGTAAATCTAACTTTTTAATCTCTTGGCTTAATAAAATGGCACAATAAACCCATGAAAACACTCAAGCTGCGCATCAAAGATAAGCACGCCACACAGCTTAACCGCCTAAGCAGTTCGGTCAATTTCGTGTGGAATTATGTCAATGACTTGGGTTATAAATATTTACAGCGCACAGGCAAATTCTTATCTGCCTACGACCTAAACAAATACACCAAAGGCAGCGGTGAGCTACTAGGCTTACATTCTCAAACCATTCAAGCCATCAATGAAACCCACGCCAAAAGCCGAAAGCAATTCAAAAAAGCTAAGCTTAAGTGGCGAACCAACAACCCAAATTCAAAACGTAAATCACTGGGCTGGATACCCTTTAAGCAATCTGCCATCAAACACATTGCCACCCACCAAACTGGTAAAAAAGGCTTAAAATCCACCTTGCAACTATCCCTAGACAAAGGGAAAAAGCTAGTCATTGACCTTTGGGACAGTTACAATCTTAGCCTATATCAAATCAACACTTGCGAGTTAGTACAAGACAGCCGTAACCGATGGTACGCCTGTATCACCGTCAAAGACTATCCTAAAACACAATGTGGAGCAGGTAGTGTTGGCATAGACTTAGGTTTAAAAGACAGTGCGACCACTTCAAACGGTGATAAACTACAAATCAAACAAACACTCAAATACGCCAAAGACTTAGCCATTGCCCAAAGAGCCAAAAACAAACAGCGTGTCAAAGCAATTCATGCCAAAATCAAAAATACAAGGTTAGACTTAATCCATAAATTCACCACCCAATTAGTTAGGGATAATGCCATAGTTGTTGTTGGTGATGTTAAATCCAATCAATTTAACAGTAAAAAAGGCAAACTGGCTAAAAGCGTCTATGATGCTGGTTGGTTTGAACTCAAACGACAACTGGAATACAAATGCAAGCATGCAGGTTGTCAGCTTGAGATGGTCAATGAGAGTTACACTACCCAGACCTGTTCGTGTTGCCGTCAAATTGACAGCAACAGCCCGAAAGGTAGAGCAGGTTTGCGAATAAGAGAATGGACTTGTGCTGAGTGTGGTACACGGCATGATAGAGATATTAATGCCGCTAAGAACATTCTTGCGGTCGGGCTTGACCGTCTTGCAGAAGGAATCCCCGCACTTTAGGGCGGGGAGGAAGTCAATGTCATTGTCGGTCATATGTCAGTTGCATGTTTTATTTCATGTTTGATGAATATCAATCCCATCATTCATTGTCATAATGTGATAAACTGTTGACAGATTTTAGCGTGAGAATTTCCATGACCAGTATGTTTTTGCTTATCCCTTTAAGTTTGATGCTGTTTGTGATTGGTATCTGGGCAATACGCTATGCGGTGAAGTCTAATCAATTTGAGGATTTGGATAACGCATCACAACGCATCATCTTGGACGATAGGCAAGCACGCCGTGAGCAGTTACAGTCAAACCAGTCGGTCAACACTGATGGTCAAGGTGGCAAACACGGTCAACACTGATAAAGGTCAACACTGTTAACGCTCTACACTGTTAACGATGTTGGCTCTGGTTTTAAGCCATTTTTTATTTTACACAATCTAAATAAAGAGGTGGGTGATGTCATTGGCGTTGATTGTGGCTGCATTTATGATGGGTTTTTTGGGCTCGCCGCATTGCTTAGGCATGTGTGGGGGGCTTGTTACCGCCTTTGGGCTGTCCATGCAAGGGGTCAGTGCAGGCAAAAAACGAGCCTTGATAGCGTTGTATCATTTTGGTCGTTTGCTCAGTTATGCTGTGCTTGGCATCATTGCAGGGCTGATAGGGACGACAGTGCTAGAACCATTAATGACAGGCAGTCATTTGCCACGCATTTTATTAGGGTTGGTGTTGGTGCTGATTGGTGTTGCCATGTTGGGTGTGCCACTTCTTAATAAATTAGAAAAGGTGGGCATGAAATTTTGGCAATCACTTGCCCCACTGCGTCAAAAAATATTTCCACTGACCACGTTTCCTAGAGCATTGATGGCTGGGTTATTGTGGGGTTATTTGCCGTGTGGTTTGGTTTATGGGGCGTTGTTAATGGCGGTGGTTGGTCATGATGTAGCAACAGGGGCGGTATTGATGTTCACTTTTGGTCTGGGGACAGTACCAATGTTGGTTGCCACACAAGAGACCGTAGGCTGGTTGCATCAGCAAATTGGTAGGTTGCGTTTGCGTCAGCTGAATGGGGCAGTGATGGTGTTATCAGGGCTGGCAGTGATTGTTGTGCCAATGGCAATGCACCACGGTGGTCATCATGGACATGGTTCACACGGTCATGCTCATCACCACATACATTTGCATCAAGACACTCAATCACCCACTCATCAAGACCATTCACATCATGGTCATTAACCTATCGCCATTGCTCCAATGGTAATGTGGTTTGTAGATGGCTTTCTAAGGCAGGTAAGTTAAAGGCATCATCTTCACTGATAAGGCTGATGCTGATGCCTGTTTGTCCAGCACGTCCTGTCCGACCAATGCGATGCACATAATCATCAGGTTGCTCAGGCAGGCTGTAGTTGATGACGTGGCTGACATCATCAACATGAATGCCCCGCCCTGCCACATCGGTAGCGACTAAGATTTTGGTCTTTGTTTCTTTAAAGCGAGATAAATGGTGTTCTCGTTTGGCTTGTTCCACATCACCTGAGAGCATCACAACTTGGTGGTTGGGTTTGAGTTTATCATAGAGCCATTTGACTTGTGTTTTGCGATTGGCAAAGATGATGACCTTATTAACGGCATCATCTTGCAATATGTGTTCAATGGCGGTGAGTTTTTGCTCATCACTTAGCAGATAAAATTTTTGTTCAACCAGTTCGCTGGTTTTGTGTTCTGGCTCAATCTCAATAAACACAGGCTGATATAACCAGCGATACGCAAGGTTCATCACGTCTTGGTTAAAGGTGGCAGAAAACAGCAGACTTTGCCGTTCAGTATTGGTAGGCATTTTTCGCACCAAGCGTTTGATGTCTGGGATAAATCCCATGTCTAGCATGCGGTCAGCTTCGTCTAACACCAGCACTTCCACCCTGTCCAAAAACAGATGATGCTTATGCAGTAGGTCAATCAGCCGTCCGGGCGTGGCGATTAAAATGTCTAAATATTCTTGGTCAATGGCTTGGATTTGAGCGTCATAATCTTTGCCGCCCATGACGCACACGCTATGTAAATCACAAAAGCGTGTCAATTCAAGACAGTCATCATGGATTTGTTGTGCCAGCTCTCTGGTGGGTGCTAAGATAACTGCCCTTGGCTCACCCACATAGCGAGTTTCGTGGTTGCTAAAGGGGCGTTTAAGTAAGGCTTCAATTATGGTCAGCAAAAATGTGGCGGTTTTTCCTGTGCCTGTCTGGGCCTGACCGATGGCATCTTGCCCAGCCAACGTGTGTGGTAAAATTTGGGCTTGAATGGGGGTCAGTTCGCTAAATCCTAACGCTTTGACTGCCTTTTTTACCGCTGGATTCAGTGGCAGTTGATGAAAATAACGAAATGTGTGGGGTGAGTCTAAAGTGGACAACAGAATATCCTAAAGGTTATTGGTGAATAAGACACTGTGCATTGAAAACCTAGTTTGGTCAGTGGCTTTGCTGCTCATGGCTGAGTTTAATGTCTTTTGATTTTGCCAAGCATCAATTTTTTCAAGCATCAATTTTGTTTGCCAATGATACATTTTTTAGTTACAAAGGTTTGCCAAGCACAAAGGTTTAAAGGTTTGTTGGTCATAAAGAAAGTTTGTTGGTCATAAAAAAGATAGTATAACCAATCTGTATCAAAAAAGGTATGCCATGTTTGACTGATTTTATCATACTGATGTTATTATGATGAATTGTCAATGTAGGTATGGCGATTGCGTGGTTGGTGCTGACTAACCATATTAAGCTTAATTAAGCTTAACCCATTTAACTTTGCTAAAATAACCTTTCTCAAATAACTTGGCTTAAATAACCTTGCTCAAATAACTTGCTCAAATAATTTTGTTAACATCACTTCAATAAAACAACTTTGATAAAATAGCGATGACAGACCATGGCGATTGACCACAACCATTTAAACTTACATGCCAACCATCTTTGGGCAGATTATCATAACCATGCCTTGCCGTCAGGTACAGTGGCGTATGAAAGCGTGTTACGCCAATGCCAGCTAGATGGCAGTTTGCTGAGTTTGCAACGCATTGATGCGATGCTCACACATCTTCGCCAAGAGCTGATAAAAACATTCGCCCAAGCTCAAAAAAGCGTGAACACCGCTGACATGCAACGAAGATTATTGGCAGATGAACGTTTTGTCAGTCTGTTATTGATTATTGGTCATTATGCAGGTCAAGTGTTGGCAGAACAATGGCAACACCCACCCACATGGTACGGTCAGCATCAGCTGATGACTCAAGTGGGGCGATTACACAGTGCTCAAAAAGCGATGGCTCAAGATTGGGTGCATGCGTTGGCGGTGCAATATGCTGATGACACAGATGCCCGGCTGGCAAAAATTACGGTAGCAACCATCAAGCAACCTGAGATGTTTTTTGTTCTTGAGCCGATCATCAATCGCTTATTTGGCAGTTTTGATAATGTGGTACGCTCAATACAAACAGACATGCGTGTGCCTAGTGGGCTGTATCAAGCGATACAACAACGCTTACCACAACAACGCTTACCACAACAACGCTTACCACAAAAAAGCCCACCGCAGACAGCATCAATCATAACAAATCAGGTAAATGCTCAGCAACCACTAACCAATTCACAAACGCCTGCCACATTTCAAGACAGTGTGCAAGTTTTATCACAAAATTTAACCCAAAATTTGGCTCAAAGTTCAGCCCAAGGTTCAGTGAAGCATTCGGTGTCGCAATCCATACCAACAGCCAAAGTTGGTATGGCATCGGTTAAATCCATCGTTGCCAGTCATGGTATTTTTGCTGAATTGATGCAAGACATCATGACCATGCCTGTACAACAAAATGTTGGCAATTTGGCGTATCAAAAGGTCAGTCAGTTTTTTGTGCGGTTAGATAAAGCGTATCCCACGCTTGATGATGCTAAGCAGGCTGTGCTTAGCAAACTGACCCAAAAACAACAAGATGCCCTAAATCAAGCAAAATCAGCATTAAAAAAACTGGCAGAGCAAGGTAATAGTGATGCCATGTTGCATTTGGCAGTGTATCTGATGCAAGGTAAATGGTTTGATGACAACCAACAACAAGGTTTGATGCTGATACAAACCGCCGCCAATGCCCAAGACCCCAGAGCCATGCGAATGATGAGCAAGCTGTATTATCAGGGATTGGGGGTGAATGTTGATGTCAATATGGGGCGGCATTGGCTAAATTTAGCAGCAGACAAAGGGCATGAAGAAGCCAAAAATCTGATAAAACAAATGGATTTGGCTCAGATGATGATTGCTGAACGTCAAGAAGAGATAAAAAGTGATGATCGGTTAATCAAGCTGATGGCAGCTGTGGCGGTGGTGGCAATTTTGATTGTGATGATTGTTTAATAACCTAAGGTATCATGCCCTTCCTTAGGTCTCATATTCAAAGATTGATGCCCTTAAGATGATAAAGACACCCTTAAGATGATAAATAAAACGACCATCACCCAGCAATCGACGTTTGCCAAAAAACCACCTTTGTATTATCGATTGCTGATACGCATTGCTCAGCCATTTTATCGCTGGTGGTTATGGTATCGCCATCAGCGTTGTGCCAATCCTTACTATGAGCAAGAAATTGCTGACCGCTTTGGTCAGCGTTATCACACAAAACAGCAAGCCCCAACATCACTGTTAACGTCAGATAAGTTAATGACTGACGAGTTAACATCAGATAAGTTAATGGCAAATGACACAAGCAACAAGCTTGCTGGTGTCAATACAGACTTTGGTTGCATTTGGATACATGCGGTATCGCTTGGTGAGATGAATACCATTGCCCCCATGCTGCGTGCTTTTTTGGCATTAGGGTTTGACATTTATCTGACCAACACCACACACACAGGGCATGCTCGTGGACGGTCATTGTTTGCCAAAGAGATTGCCAATGGACGTGTTCATCATGGGTTTGTGCCTATTGATGAGCCAAAAGTCATACAGGCATTTTTAAAGCAAGTGTTACCTGTGGCAACCTTATTTGTTGAAACTGAATTGTGGGCAAATACGTTATATGAGTTAAAACGTTGTTGCATTCCCACTTTTTTGGTCAATGCTCGACTGTCTGCCAAATCTGCCAAACGTTATCAAACTTTTGCCAAATTAAGCCAAAGCATGATGCACAACCTGACTGGCATCATCGTGCAAGATGTCTTATCGGCACAGCGTTTTAGGCAACTAGGAGCAACACAGACCATGCTTGCCCCATCGTTAAAATGGCAAATACAAGACAATCACCGTGATGAACATGTGGACTTTGGTTTTTTATTACAAACTCAGCAGACAAAACAGGCAGGCGAGAATGTGAGCCGTCCCATCTATGTGTTGGGTAGCAGCCATGCGGGCGAAGAAGCGTTATTTTTAGCGGTTCATCAACGTTTATTAAGCGATTTTGCTGATGCCCTGCTTATCCTTGTGCCAAGACACCCTGAACGTTTTAACGATGTGGCAAGTTTGCTGAATGTGTCTGGTTTTACTTGGCAGCGACGCAGTAACAACCCTAAACAAGTGATTGCCACGGATATTCAAGTTTATTTGGCAGACAGCATGGGTGAACTGATGGGTTTTTATGCCTTAGCAGATGTGGCGGTGGTGGGAGGGTCTTTTGTCAATATTGGTGGACACAACCCCATCGAAGCAGTACAGCTTGGTGTGCCTGTCATTATGGGTGCATATACCCAGTCTTGTCAAAGCATTGTCGATGAACTCAGACAAGTGGGTGCATTGTGGCAGTTAGCAATAGATAAAACTCAAGAGCAAGCGATTGAGCAAGTTACTCAACAACTGCATATTTGGCTAACAGAGCCAAAACAAGCACTTCAAGCAGGTATGAGTGGTCAAGCATTGGTACAAAGTCATCAACACGCACAACAACAGCAGATGCAACCAATTTTAACTGCCATTGGTTATTAACTGTCATTGGTGAGGTGAAGTGAGGTCAAGTCAATCATGAATGTCATTTTATTACCTAAGGCAGATTTTACTGTCCATACATCAGCAGACGGTAAGTCGCATCATACTGCCAGCATCACTGAGCTCAACCAACTTGCTCATATCAAAAATGTGTTAAAACGTGGCATCAATGACCCAATTAAAATTGGTCAATTGGGGGGAAATTTGGGCGTGGCTCGCATCGCTCACATGACCGACACCACCATAACACTAGACAAAGTAACACTCACCCAACCACCACCGCCCAAGCTTGGCGTGAGCGTCATATTGGCACTTCCCAGACCAAAAGTGTTAAGACGGCTTATCATTGACATGACGGCTTTAGGGGTGAATGATATCATCTTGGTTAACAGCCATCGCAGCCAAAAAAGCTATTGGCAATCGCCCTTGCTTAAGCGTGTGCCAGAATTCATACAAGAAGGCTTACAACAAGCGGTGGATACCATTGCTCCTAATGTCTATTTTAAAAAACGTTTGCGTCCTTTTGTTGAAGATGACTTAAGTGGCATGATTGCTCAGTTCAATGGACAAAGTGGTCATCAGTGCTTATTTAGGTCCAGTCAACTTAGCAAAGCTTTACCGACACAGATGTCGTCTTTGGTAACACGACGCTTTTATCCAACAGCGATGATTGCTCACCCTTATGCGGATAACGAATTGGTCAATTTGTTGGTTTCTTTGCACACTCATGACAATGCCCTCAAACCGTATGTGCTTGCCATTGGGGCAGAAGGGGGGTGGACAGATTTTGAAGTTGCGTTATTTGTCCGATACGGCTTTGTTGCCATGCGTCATGGTCAGCGAATTTTGCGTACCGAAGCGGTGGTGAATGGCATCTTAGGCAGTTTTATCCATTAATCCATTGATGTTGTTGATGCTTGTTGTTGATTACTGGTTGTCATTTGTGTTGTGGTGTTGCCATGATGTGTAAATATCTTCCCAACCATTTATAAGGCTCAATCATGCCATAACGGCACTCCATCTCAATCACCGCTTGGTCATTGGCAAGCCCACCACGCTTATGGGTGGTATAATCATAAAACACCCTAAGCCCACGTACTGATGATTCTATCAAGCCTGCCATCGTCAGCCATTGACGCACTTGAGTTATCTCAACAGGGTGATTGGGAGTCAGACTTTTGTCCGTATCAGCTTGATAATCATCTCGATTAAGCAGTTTAAAATTACCCATCACCAAGTTGCGATACACAAAGCTGGCTGGATTATAAAAACACAATGACAACATGGCATCATCGTGTAGCCATACTTTGGCAAAAGCAATAAAATCAGCAGGCTCTGCCAGCCATTCAAGCACCGCATGATTTAAAATCAAATCAAAATAGCCCTCAGATTGCTCTAAATCAAACATGGCACATAGTTGAGTGGTCAATTCTTGATAAGGGCAATGTAACCAAATGATGTTCTCATTCACACAATGAGAATTGTCAGTCTTTGTTTGCTCTAATTTTATTTGCTCTAATTTTGTTTGATGACTTTTATGAAACTGGCTTTGATTAAGCTGTTGCCAAGATTGTTGAGCAAGTTGTAGCATGTCAGCAGACACATCATTGATAACCACATCATGCCCCATCATTGCCAGTTGTTGACTGAGCTGTGCCAATCCTGCCCCCACATCTAAGATGCGTAACGGTCGCCCAAGTCGCTCACTTTGTTGGTTTACCCAAGGAAAAATATCCGCTTGTAACCCTGCCAAGCGAATATCACCCTTTAGACTGCCATAAACCTTATTGGCAAAGTGGCTTGCCACACCATCAAAATTGCGATCGCTTCTGTGATTGGCAATATTGGCAGTATTGGCAGTCATAACGAACTTTGGCATCATTAACTTGGCAATTTAACAACTTGGTCATCTAACCAAATTAATCAAGCAATGAGCTTTCTTGGTCCAAATCTTCGTGCTGTTCATGCTCATGCAAGCCCTTCATCATATCTAAAGCAGATTCGTTAGACACTTGTTGTTTGGCTACTGGCTCGCCATCTTGGTTGATATTGGCGTTATCAGTGGTTAAGGTGTTATCATCACTCATGGTAAGTCCTTGTTGACATGTCAAAAGTTGGTATTTGACTTTCTCCCCTCCCTATCGTTCGGGGATTTCTACTGCTAGACGGTCAAGCCCGACCGCAAACCTTAGACCATGGCAACTGCCCGTACGACACACCGTACATCTTAGGTTCTTATTTTAAGTTAATCTTACCGTTAGGATTGTCATAGACACAAATTAACTTAAGTGTGTGTTTGGAAACGTCTTACCAGTTAAGTTACTGCGTACTCGCAATTTAGTCTTAACTTAACTGTGGACTGTAAGACATCGAATATAATGAGATGAGTGTAGCAAAACTTATCGCATTTAACAATTGCCTTATATCCACCGCCTGAAGTCGCAGGTTTACGGCAACGACAGATAAAAAATTGCGATACAAAAATTAGAATAACAAAAGCATGCTGGGATTGTCATGTTGTGATTATACTGGGATTATACTGGATAATGGGGCAATGATTAAAGCAAGGATAACATCGGTTACAAAAATATTGATAACCATATTTAAGATATCATTTGGGGTACATTATTTGGGGTGCCTTGGATTTTATATTGACAAGAATGACACCAACATCATACACTAAAATCCTTGATAGTAATAGGGAAAAATTTGTTCGATATAGACACACTTTTAACATACATATTGAGATAAAAAGTGTATAACTATGGTTAAAGATAAAGGTTAAATACAAACAATCAAATTTATTCATTCATTGTCTGATTTGTTATCCGCTTATCTCATTATTTAAGGAGAATTGCATGAACTGGGCACTGTTAAGTATGCTATATTCCATGACAACAACCGTTATTATCGGTGTCTTGATGATCATTGCATTGGTGGTGGGCTATGATGAAATCCCACACATTTGGACAGCGGTGATTGTCGGAGCGGTGGTGTCTGCACCAGTGGCGTATGTCTTAACCAAAAAAGTAAACCAAATTGGCCGTAATGAGTTGTCATAGCCTGTTTCGCCATCATAAGACAACAAGGCAGCCAATGATGATGCCGTGAATTGAGACAAAAAAGCAAAAAAAGCCGACATTGATTATGTTTGTCGGCTTTTTGCTTTGTCGGTTTTTTGGGTAAAATAGGTCAAGTGATTAGTAGGTATTCAAGCATTCAAGATAAGTTTTTATAAAAAAAAGCTTTCAGCATTTTTGTTCAATTATTTTAGCTCAACTTTTGCCCCATTTTGAATGTTGGCAAACACTTCTAACACGTCCCAATTGGTAAGGCGGATACAGCCATGTGATGCTTGACGGCTGATGCCCTCTGGAATGGGTGAACCATGAATGCCGTAAGATGGCTTATTTAGCCCCATCCATACCACCCCAACTGGGCTATTGGGGCCGGGGGGCAACATGTATACTTGTTTGTCCTCTCCTTCGCCCACTGTGGATTTGTACCAAGGCATTTTTACTTTATTAACGATTTTAAATGTGCCATGTGGTGATGGTGTGGCAGTACTGCCAACGGTGGTTGGGTAGGTGGCGACTAAGGTGTCTCCATGATAAGCATATAAGGTTTTGTCTGCTTTATTGGCGACCACACGAGTGATGGTTCGGTTGAGCGTTTTGCCAGGGTTATAGACGGTGATGATGTCCCCTTCTACAAATTTTTTGTTGGTGTTGAGTTTTTTAAGATACCGTACGTCCATGTGAAAACGTTCTGCCAGCATTTCATAAATGTCTTGATAATATAAACCTTTCATTTTTGATTTGGCTTGGCTACCTGATGGTGTGGTTGCAAAGTTGGTTTTTACATCTTCCTTGGTGATGGTATAAGCTTTTAGCACAGGTTCACTGGCAGAGATGTTTTTGTTTAAGGCTTGCCAAGTGGCAGTGTCCATTTTACCAGTTTGTTTCAGCCCTTTCATGGCTTGAAAGTTCTTGAGTGCCTTAATGCTGTTCATGCCCCAACCGCCATCAATTGGACCTGGTGATGCGTGGTTCCAATCAAGCAGGGCTTGCAGTTTGGCGGTCATGGCGTTGTTTTGTTTCATGCCTTCATACCAATGGATACGATTGACCTCTTTGGCATATTGACTTAAAGTGATGTTCTGGTTATAAGGTGTGGCAGGCTGAGTGCTTTGCGTGATGCTATCAATCGATTGAGTGTCGATGTTACCGAGACTGTCGTCGTTAACGATGGCTTCTCCTGCGTCGATGTCATTATCATCTGCCAGTTGTTTGGCAAGACTGGCGTCGGTTTCAATGCCGTCATTAACGACATCGTCATGAATGTCATCGTGATTGATGATTAAGATTTCATCATTTTGTGCCTCATTTTGTAGGGGCATCATTGTGTTGGGACGGTGCTGAAATTGGCGTTCATCGGTTATCGCCATTGCCAGTGAGCTGGTTGCCATGACGCTGGTGATGATGCTGGCCAGCATCATGGAGCGAACAATGGGCTTAACCCATCTTTGTTGCTGTTTGTGTTGCTGGTTTGATGGGGATATTGTGGTTTGGTCGATGATTGAGTTCATAGCAAGCATGAGTTTTCCTTATGAAAACGGACACGATGAAAACGGACATGAATGTCATCAAGCGTTCTATTATAGCAATTTGCCCTCTAAGATGACATAATATCGAATCTAACCAACACAATATTTATGAAGTTAATACATTTCTTTAACTTAATAAAAAGGTTAAAAAGATAAAAAGGTTAAAAAAGCTTTTTTTGCTCACATCATGTTTCAGTTGCCATCATATTTTCATTAAAGGTTTTCGTTAAAGGACAGTATGACGATGAACACGCATTCAGATACCCATTCACTTAACAGTCTATCAAATAACTCACCAAACAACTTTAATCATGTCAATGATGTGTGTGATGAACAAGCTGACTTTGGCTTGATGGGCAGTCATTTAGCAAATAGCTTGGCTCAAGCATCTCAGCAACTGGTCAGTATTCGTGATTTTATTCGTTTTGTGGTGACGTCGTTAAAAGAGCATGATGTGGTGGTGGCACAAGGAACAACAGACCCCTTTGTTGAAGCCAACACGTTGGTGATGTATGCGTTGTCATTGGATTGTTTTTCTGATGAGTCGATATTAGATTGTCGTTTGATTGATGTGGAAAAGCACGCCATTTTGACCTTACTTGAACAGCGTATCATTGAACGCAAGCCTTTAAGCTATTTGATTAATTTATCTTACTTTTGTGATTTGCCGTTTTATGTTGATGAACGAGTGCTTATCCCAAGGTCTCCCATTGCAGAGCTGATTCGTCAGCAGTTTTATCCTTATTTTGAAACCAATGAATTTGCCAAGACTGTTGGGACACAAACCTCCGATAAAGCCACTCATTGGCATGAACATGGGCTGGCAAGAAAACATTTGCCACAGCCAGATCGCATTTTAGACCTTTGCACAGGGTCAGGGTGCATTGCCATCGCTTTGGCCAGTCGATTTGTTGATGCGTCTGTTGATGCGTCTGATATTGATAAAGATGCCCTAGAAGTGGCGGCGGTGAATGTGGAGCATCATGGCATTGAACATCAGGTAAATCTGATTGAATCAAATCTGTTTGATAAATTACCTGCTAACAATCAGTACGATTTGATTGTGACCAATCCGCCCTATGTCGATGCGGCAACCATGGCAGATTTGCCCCCTGAGTTTTTACATGAGCCTGACCATGCGTTGGCGGCAGGGCAAGATGGCTTGGATTTGGTGCATCAGATTTTGTACCATGCTTCAGATTATCTGAGCAATGATGGGTTGTTGGTGTGTGAAGTGGGTGATAGTGCGTGGGCGTTGCGTCAAGCTTATCCTAACATTCAGTTTGATTGGCTTAGCTTTGCACATGGTGGGCATGGGATTTTTGCGATGGATTATGATGAGTTGATAGAAAATCGGGAGCATTTTGCGGAGTATGTGAAAGGCGAGTAAGTTTATGAACACCGAAAATTATTGATTGATGGTTTGCTTGGTTCCGAAAATGTGGTTAATTATGCCAATTTTGTTAAATTGGTTCTAAGAAATAATTATAAAATATCTAATTTTATTTTTGAAAACACCAGTTTTCAATCAAAATCCATAAAAGAATATCATTTGGAATGTGAAATATATTAAGTGCTTTACTTAAAAAATATAAGTTTTTAAATGCTTATGAGTTTTTAAATGCTTAATTGTTAAGAGTAATTCTCGTGGCAACATAATCGAAGAAGAGAGAAAAGATTTTTTTTTAGAAAGCATGAACCAATGATTACAGACGACAAACAGGATAAACAATGTCAGGCAACACAATCGGAAAACTTTTTAGCGTAACTACTTGTGGTGAATCTCACGGGGCAGGTTTAATGGCCATCGTTGATGGCGTGCCGCCCAATTTGCCACTGACCGAAGCAGATTTACAAATCGACCTTGACCGTAGAAAGCCTGGAACAAGTCAATTTGCCACCCAACGTAAAGAAGATGATGTTGTTGAAATCATCTCTGGTGTGTTTGATGGCAAAACCACAGGCACACCGATAGGCTTACTTATTCGTAACACCAATCAAAAATCCAAAGATTACAGCGATATTAAAGACACCTTTCGTCCGGGTCATGCTGACTATACCTATACCATGAAATATGGATTTCGAGATTATCGTGGTGGTGGGCGTTCTTCCGCTCGTGAAACTGCCATGAGAGTGGCGGCGGGTGCGATTGCTAAAAAATTTTTGCGTGAACGGTTGGGCATGGAAATTCGAGGATTTGTTAGCCAAATTGGCAACGTCATGGCAAACGACATGGCAGAACAAGACATTGATTGGCAATTTGTGAATGGCAATCCGTTTTTTTGTGCTGATAAAGATGCCTTGCCAAAATTTGAGCGTTTAATTACCCAATGCCGAAAAAATGGCACAAGCTGTGGGGCGAAACTCACCATTTTAGCCACAGGTGTGCCTGTGGGATTGGGTGAACCAGTGTTTGACCGTTTAGATGCTGACATTGCTCATGCGATGATGGGCATCAATGCGGTCAAAGGCGTGGAAATTGGCGATGGCATGGCAGTAGCTGGGCAATTTGGGCATGATGGTCGAGATGAATTAACGCCTGATGGTTTTAATACCAATCACGCAGGGGGGATTTTGGGTGGCATATCAAGCGGTCAAACCATTAAAGTGCAAATTGCCTTAAAGCCCACATCAAGCATCACCACCGCAGGCAAAAGCATTGATATTAATGGCAACCCAGTTGATATGTTGACCAAAGGTCGCCATGATCCTTGTGTGGGGGTGCGAGCCACACCGATAGCCGAGGCGATGCTGGCAATGACATTGCTTGACCACTATTTGCGACATCGGGGACAAAATAATGATGTGGTGTTGCCACTTAAGCCGATTGAATGATGGATTTTATCTGTCTGTTAATATCTATCTGTTAATATCTGCCTGTTAATAAATGAACGAACTGGCAAAACATCGCCATTTCATCTACAATAGTTCCCATTAAAATTTGACACATCACCTTAAATACACATTAACACAAACAAATTGACACACATTCCCTTAAATCATCAAAACATGCACCAAAGCACACATCAAATCATCAAATAATGCACAGATAATAAGGAATCATCATGAGTAACACCCAAGCATTACAAGCACATTATCATCATCATTTAGCCGAACAAAAAACCGCTGAAACGCAAGCGTTAGAAATTCTGCTGGGTTTGCAAGAATTAAATGACTATGACGTGCAACTGACCTTGTTTGGTGAGGCATTGGCAGGCAAGAGTGTTCAACAGCTGATTGCCCTACACAAAGAGGCAACCCATCATGCACAGACCAAAGTCATCGAGTTGTCTGATACTCTAGATGTCATTCATCAATTAAAACAAGCCCAACTCACGGCTGTTCGTGCAGATGTTGGGCAATTAATTGTTCATGGTGATGTTCATACCGTCATTGCCAATGCTCAATCAGGCACAAACCAAGCCACTGACGTGGTGTTGTATGGTTTTGGTCGCATTGGTCGTATTCTGACTCGTCTGCTGATGAGTCAAGCGGTGTCCACCACGGGGTTACAGTTAAAAGCCATTGTGGTTCGTCCTGCACCATCAGGTGATCTTGCCAAACGAGCATCGTTATTACAACGTGATTCGGTGCATGGCAGTTTTGTGGGTGATGTCAAAGTGGACGATGTTCATAATGGCATTATCATTAATGGTCGTTTTGTGCAGGTCATTTATGCCAAAAACCCAAGTGAGATTGATTATACCGCTTATGGGATTGATGATGCGTTAATCATTGATAACACAGGCATATGGACAGATAGGGCTGGTTTGTCTGAGCATTTAAAAGCCAAAGGAGCAAGCAAAGTGTTGCTGACTGCCCCAGCCAAAGGCGATATCAAAAATATCGTGTATAACGTCAATACCCACGACATTGGCGATGCGAATATTGTCAGTGCTGCCAGCTGTACCACCAATGCCATTACCCCAACCTTAAAAGTACTCAATGACAGATATGGCGTAGAAACAGGGCATGTGGAAACCATTCATGCCTTTACCAATGACCAAAACTTGATTGACAATTACCATAAAAAAGACCGCCGTGGACGTTCTGCGCCGTTAAACATGGTCATCACCAGCACAGGAGCAGCCAAAGCAGTTGGCAAAGCACTGCCAGAGCTAAACGGCAAATTGACTGGTAATGCCATTCGTGTGCCTACCCCCAATGTCAGTATTGCCATCTTAAACCTAAATTTAAAAAATGCCCCCAACAATACCGAAGAGTTAAACCAATACCTAAAACAAATCGCCACATCTAACCTGTGGCAAGAACAGATTGCTTATAGTGATTCACCCGAAGCGGTATCCACAGACTTTGTTGGCACACAAAAAGTGGGCATCATTGACTTACAAGCAACCATTGTAACAGACAACCATGCCACCGTGTATGTTTGGTATGACAATGAAATGGGCTATGGCACACAGGTGCTTAGAGTGGCAAATGCCATGGTGGGAATAAATCATACTCAGTTACCTAACTGATACCAAGCTAACTGATATGGCAATTGCAGTGATGTTGAATTCAAAAGCTCACAAATTCAAAAGCTCATAGCAGATTTTAAAAGGCAAATGACCCATGAAGTTTATTGATGAAGCAAAAATCACCGTCAAAGCAGGCGATGGTGGCAATGGCATTGTTAGCTTTCGCCGAGAAAAATACGTCCCCAAAGGGGGGCCTGATGGTGGTGATGGTGGTGGCGGTGGTGATGTGTATGTCATTGCTGACGATAATACCAATACCTTGGTGGATTACCGCTATACTCGCCGTTTTGATGCCAAACGTGGTGAGAATGGCAGTAGTAAAAACTGCTCTGGCAAAGGGGCAGATGACATTTATTTGCCTGTGCCTGTTGGTACGACAGTGATTGATTTGGATATTGATGAAGTCATTGGCGACTTAACCAAAAAAGGGCAAACACTGTTGGTTGCTAAAGGCGGTGAAGGTGGTTTGGGCAATACCCATTTTAAAAGCTCAACCAACCAAGCCCCACGCAAAGCCACTCACGGCACAGAAGGTGAGCTAAAAGTGTTACAACTTGAGTTAAAAGTGGTGGCTGATGTGGGTCTGATTGGTTTGCCTAATGCAGGCAAATCCACCTTTATCCGTCAAGTCTCCGCTGCCAAGCCCAAAGTTGCCAATTATCCGTTTACCACTTTAACGCCCAACCTTGGGGTGGTTGATGTGGGATTGCACCGTTCTTTTGTGATGGCAGACATTCCAGGGCTGATTGCAGGGGCATCAGAAGGGGCAGGACTTGGCATTCGTTTTTTAAAGCATGTGGCTCGTACCAGACGGTTATTGCACATTGTTGATGTCATGCCAATCGACCAAAGCGACCCTGTACAAAACGCTCAAATGATTATTGATGAGTTAGAAAAATTTTCACCAGAGCTTGCCAAGCTACCGCAGATATTGGTGTTAAATAAAATCGACCAAATTGCTGAAGATGAACAAAATGAAGTGTGTACGCACATCGTGGCAGAATTGGGTTGGACAGGCATGGTGTTTCGCACATCGACTTTGACGGGGGAAGGCGTACAAGCGGTGGTGCATCATTTGATGAATGAGATTGAGCGAGAGCAAGAGCGAGAAGCCCAAGACCCCATATTCGCCGAAGAGCAACAAGAACGTTTTGAGCGTTTAGAATCTCAAGTCAGACATAACATCGAAGCTCAAAAGCAAGCCTACCGAGCTGCCCAAAAGGCTGTTCGTGAAGGTGTTAAAAATATCGACGATGATGATGGTGTTGAAGTGGTGTATGCCCCTTAAAATCATATTGGTTGATTAACAGCACGACAATCACATCAAATAACAATCACATAAAATATCAGCCATATGACATGACCATCACCATATTACACATGACATAACCATCACACTGAAGAGACATAAGGACACCATGAACACTTTTACCCGAATGCAAGATTTGGACATGCAAGGCAAAACGGTGTTTATCCGCCAAGACTTAAATGTCCCCATCAAAGGTGGCATAATCACCAGTGATGCCCGTTTACAAGCAAGTCTGCCCACCATTAAGCAAGCATTGGGTAAAGGGGCAGGGGTCATCATTGCATCGCATTTAGGCAGACCCACAGAAGGCACTTGGACAGATAAATTTTCCTTAAGGCCTATTGCTGATTATCTGACCCAAGCCTTGGGGCAAAAAGTGGCGTTGCATACTGACATTGACACACCGCTGAAGCTTAATCAGGGTGAAGTGGTGTTGTTGGATAATGTTCGGTTTAATGTGGGTGAAAAGAGCAATGACCCTAATTTATCAGCCAAATATGCGGACATGGCAGATGTGTTTATCATGGATGCCTTTGGTACGGCTCACCGAGCCCAAGCATCAACACATGGCGTATTTAAGACTGCCAAACAAGCAGGTAAAGTCATCGCAGCAGGGCCTTTATTGGCTCAAGAGTTAGATGCCTTGGCAAAAGCATTGGATAACCCTGCCAAGCCCATGCTGGCAATTGTTGGTGGTTCTAAAGTCTCTACCAAGCTTGACGTACTTAACAGCTTGGCACAAATTTGTGATCAGCTGATTGTTGGCGGTGGTATTGCCAATACTTTTTTGGCAGCACAAGGGCATGATGTGGGTGAATCACTTTATGAGCCAGATTTATTAGACACTGCCAAGCACATCATGAGTAAAACGCAAGTTTTGTTGCCCAGTCATGTGGTGGTGTCTCCTAAGTCTACCATAGATTTTGCCGATTTTATTGGCTCGCTAAAACAAGCCCCCAGTCAGACAAAAGTGGTGACTGACATTGCCAACGATGAGATGATTTTAGACATCGCTCCAAACAGTGCCAAGATGATGGCAGATGCCATTAAACACGCCAAAACTGTGTTATGGAATGGTCCTGTTGGTGTGTTTGAAGTGCCAGCTTTTGCCCAAGGCACACAAATCATCGCTCAAGCGGTCAATGACAGCAACGCATATAGTATTGCAGGGGGTGGTGATACCTTAGCGGCGATTGATGCCTTTGGGGTGGTTGATGGGGTAAGTTATCAATCCACAGGAGGGGGTGCTTTTTTAGAATTTGTCGAAGGAAAAACCTTACCTGCCGTTGCCGTATTAACCGAATGATACAAAAAACCACCCTGTTACTTATGTTGCTGGGAAGTTACCAAGGGATTAGGGGTTACTGAGAGTACGTCCCAGTCGCTCATCAGCCATTTTTATTTTAGTTGCATTGGGATTTTAAATTGGTTAAAATCAACCGATTTTTTATAACCACGAGGTTTATTATGTCAAATCGTCAATTCGTCATCGCAGGTTTGCTTGCTGGTATGTTCACTGGTATGTTCATGATGACTGCTTGTAGCCAACAAACCAAAGAACATGTTGATGCAGGTCAGCCAGAAGCCGCCGCCGAATCAGCTGGTCAAGATGTACAGATGGCTGTTCAAGAAGCTGGTACAGAAGTTGTGGACGCTACCCAAACAGCAGGTGCGGTTGCCACAGGTGCTGCCATTAATACAGGGGAGGCCATCGCTGACGGGGCAAATGAAGTCACCGCTGGTGCTGCTAGTGTGGCATCTGATGCTGCCACAGCGGTTGCAGAAGGTGCTGATAGCATGGCTCAAAGTGCTCAAGAAGCTGAGGCCAATGCTCACGCTGAAGCCGCCAGCGAAACTGACATTCAAGTGGACACCACTGCCCATTAATCAATCTTAATTAAGATTGATGAAGAATGTGCATTTGGTTTTTATTCTATCTTGATGTCTAAAAAATAATTGATGTCTAAAAAAGACCTTGAACAATCAATCAAGGTCTTTTTTTATGATTTCAGCGTATTTTACAATTTTGCAGTAACTACAATTTTGCAGTAACGGTGTTTTGCGGTAAAATGGCTGTTTATCTGCTTAAGCTAGGGCATGTTTTGCGTGTTTTAATCGCCTAAGGATAAATACTTCAAGGACGTTATACATTCATGATTAGCATTATTTCAGGACAGGTGGTGAGTTTGGCTGAACCAACTGTCTGTGTCATGACCGAAAGTGGCATCGGATATGACATCGACTTAACATTACCTGATTTTTATTTATTAAAACTTCACCAATCCGTTACCCTATTTACCCATTTACATGTGCGAGAAGATGCTCACTTACTGTACGGTTTTGATAAAAAGATAAGTCGAGATGTTTTTCGTCAGTTAATCAAAATCAGCGGTGTGGGCAGTAAAATGGCACTGGCAATGCTGTCTAACATGACCGTGGCAGAGCTGATGCACACCATTGAATCACAAGATGACTTACGTCTGACCAAAGTGCCTGGCATCGGTAAAAAAACGGCCCAGCGTTTGTTAATAGAGCTACAAGATAAGCTAAACGTCATTGATGGCATGCCCACAACGGACATTTTGCCATCTTTGCCGACAAATGGTGATGTGAATCGTCCTACCAGTGTTGATGGCAATGTGAATGAAATGAAAGTCATTGCTGAGATTGAAGATGCCCTTAAAGGCTTGGGTTATCGAGAAAATGAGGCTCAATCTGCCATTAAAATCGCCAAACAGCAACTTGACAGTGATAAGATTGCCATAAACAGTCGAGAATTGTTGCGAGCTGCTTTAAAGCAGTTTGGCAAATAATCCCCAACATAAGCATTAAAAATGATGATGTCAGACAGATTAATCAGTCCAATAGCACGAAAAGAAGACACGGAAGTGAACATTAGGCCATCACGACTGAGCGATTATATTGGTCAACCTGTGGTGCAAGAACAGATGCAGGTGTTTATCAATGCTGCTAGGGGGCGACAAGAAGCCCTTGACCATACCTTGATATTTGGCCCACCAGGACTGGGAAAAACCACACTTGCTAACATCATTGCCAAAGAGATGGGAGGGAATTTGCGTTCAACATCAGGTCCTGTGCTTGAGCGAGCAGGGGATTTGGCAGCCATGCTTACCAATCTGGAAGCAGGTGATGTGTTGTTTATTGATGAAATTCATCGCTTAAGCCCTGTGATTGAAGAGATATTATACCCTGCGATGGAAGATTTTCAGCTGGATATCATGATTGGTGAAGGGCCTGCTGCTCGCTCAATTAAGTTGGATTTGCCAGCCTTTACTTTGGTGGCAGCGACCACTCGAGCAGGGCTGTTGACATCACCATTAAGAGACCGATTTGGCATCGTGCAACGGTTGGAGTTTTATAACATTGCAGACTTAACCACCATTGTTAGCCGTTCGGCACGGCTGATGAACATTGTGATGGATGAAGCAGGGGCGTTGGAAGTGGCACGGCGTTCTCGTGGCACACCTAGAATTGCCAATCGTCTGTTACGGAGGGTGCGTGATTATGCTGAAGTTAAGGGTGATGGACGAGTCAGTCAGCATATTGCTGGCAGTGCTTTGGACATGTTGGCGGTGGACAGACGAGGGCTTGACCATTTGGACAGAAGATATTTGCAAATGTTGCATGAACGGTTTGATGGTGGACCTGCTGGCGTGGAGTCGATTGCAGCTGCCATGGCAGAAGACAGAGGCACACTAGAAGATGTGATAGAGCCATATCTTATCCAACAAGGCTATGTGGTGCGTACTGCTCGTGGACGAATGCTCACACAAATGGCAATTATCCAAATGGCAACAGAACATGAACAAGACGCACATGGTCGCAACATGCACAACCCCAGCATGTACAACATAGAAAAGTGATGGGAGTATGATGATAAACCGCCGTCAGTTTGTTATTTTTGCCAGTGTCATCGCCCTAACCGCCTGTGGCAATCATTCACCCAGCCACAGCAGAATTGCCAAAGGGAGCAAAGTCATTGCTCTGGGTGATTCGTTGACCTTTGGCTATGGAGCAACGCCCGAAACCGCCTATCCAACAATTTTGGCTGATAAAACAGGGTGGAACATCATCAATGAAGGCATCAATGGCGACACATCGCAAGGTGTGCTTAATCGACTAGATGGCATCATTGAAAAAAATCCTGCTTTGATTTTATTGGGCATTGGTGGCAATGATGTGCTACAAAAAGTTGCTCCCACCACCACTCACGCCAACATCAGCAACATTGTTGATAAAATTAAATCCGCCAACATTGCATTGGTATTGATTGCCGAGCCGTATTTGAGTACATCTGCATTATTTGGCAGTGCCAGTGATAATCCCATTTATGCCAATATTGCCAAAGAAAAAGACGTACCCCTATTTGCCAAAGGTGATGGCGGTTGGTCAGCAATTTTATCCGATAAATCACTCAAATCTGATCAAATTCATGCCAATGCCCAAGGTTATGCCAAGTTTGCTGATAATCTATACCAGTTTTTACAAAATAAAGGATTTGTGTGAATGAATTAACGTGAACAAATTGACGTGAATGAGTTTGTGTAAATAAATGTGTATCAAGCATGTTGTCAGTTTTACTCTTTATCATCTTTTTTATCGTTATCGGGTATCGCCATTTTTGCCACCGCCACTGTGCCTTTGACCACACCTTTGGTTGTTTTGTAAGCAACTTTGACAGGGGTGGTAACGACTTTATGCACACAGCCTTGTAATGCTAAAGCGGCGGCGATGATGACCAAGAAAGTCGGTATTTTTTTCATAAAAATCCTTAAGTATTTTTAGTATTACTGGTTGGGTATTGCTGGGCATTTGTGTTTATGGTTGAGATGTCTCACACCTTTGCTTGTATGTCCATCACCGCCAAATCTTGCACCATCAGTTGTAAACTTTGTCTCCCGTTCCATTCGTTGACATCTAAGCCAAACAACACATGAACTTGGCAGGCACGATAGTCCCATTTGTCCGCATCATAGTGAAACCAAATCGCATCAATCGGATACTGAACATTGGGATAACTTAAGGATAGTTTTAGGTGCTTGTCTTTTAAAATATGAGCATCTTCCACGCCAAAGACACCATCAAAACTTGGGGCAACAAAACCATGTCCCCAAATATATTCATGATGTAAAGCATCAGCAAACGCCAAGCTGAAATCTTGTGCATGTAGTTGCCCATCGGTAAATTTTTGCTCACAAAACAGCTGGTTATCTTGTTTTGCCATCACCGCTTCAAATGCCTTAATAAACGCAGGTAGCTGACGTTTTTTTAAGGTCAACCCTGCTGCCATTGCATGCCCACCAAAATGACTGATGAGAGTTGGGTGATGCTCAGCCACCTGCTCAATGGCATCACGAATATGCACCCCCATGATGCTTCTGGCAGAACCTTTAATGGCATCATCATCTCCTGTTTTTTTTCTATCGGCAGGCGCAAAAACGATGCTGGGGAGATAATATTGTTCTTTTAATCGTCCTGCAACAATGCCAATCACCCCTTGATGCCAATCGTCTTGATACAGCACCACACTGCGTTTATCATCGTTGTGCATGGACAAATTGGCTAAAATAGCGTCCGCTTCCTCTCGCATTTTGTTTTCAACTTGACGACGCTCACGGTTTAGCTTATCAAGTTGTGATGCCAGTTGCTCCGCTTGCTCCCAATCATCACTGAGCAGACACTCAATGCCCAATCTCATGCTGTCCATACGTCCTGCTGCGTTGATGCGAGGTCCTAACACAAAACCAAAATCATGGGCAGTCACTTTATCAACATCTCGACCCGCTTGCTTGAGTAATGCCAAAATACCCAAACAACAAGTACCCTGTCTTATCATGTTTAACCCATGGTATACCAAGATACGATTATTTTGGTCAAGAACACCAACATCTGCCACCGTTCCTAATGCCACAAGGTCAAGATGCTGACTGACTTGATAAGTCGATTTACCTTCTTCACGCCGTCTTTTGGCAAGCCTACCCAACACATAAAATGCCACCCCCACACCCACTAAAGACTTACTGGCAAAACCGCACCCTAACTGATTGGGGTTAACCACCGCATCAGCATTGGGCGTGGCTTTGGTGGTTAAATGATGGTCCGTGATGATGACCTTGATGCCATGTGCTTTAGCAGTGTTAACCCCTTCATGACTGGAGATGCCATTATCAACAGTGATGATGATATCGGGTTGGTGGTCATCTATGCCGAGCCTAACGATTTCTGGCGTTAAACCATATCCGTATTTAAAGCGGTCAGGAACCAGATAAGCAACTTTAGCACCCATGGCTTTTAGACAACGCACCATCAAGGCAGTGCTGGTTGCCCCATCACAATCAAAATCACCGATGATTAAAATACGCTCATTGGCATCAATGGCATTATCAATCAGCATCACAGCATCATCAATGCCCATAAGACTGTCTGCTGGCAACAGTCTTGAGATATGGGTCAGTAACTGCTCAGGCTCATACACACCACGACCAGCAAATACTCTGGCTAAAGTAACCGATGCCTTTGTGGTGTTGGAAAGCGAGGTAAGATTGATAAGCGAGTTGGGCAAATTGCCCACAAATCTGGGGGTTAAATTCAACATAAACGTATTTTAGCAAAAATATTACAAAGCCACCATGGAGAAATTTGGCAAATAAGTTATAATAGATGAACACACCATTTTATGTCATTTCATCAGTGTTATTAGTTAGTATTTTTCATCAGTTAGATAGAGAACATAGAGGACATCATGGATTTTATGAAAAACACCGCCATTCCATCTACTTTACCTGAACAAATAGATGCAAAGTTGGATTTAGACAAAGTAAAACAAGAATGCCAAGAATTGGTTAAATCTCGTGCCAAAGTTTCTGCTGGGGTTGCGGTTGTCCCTGTGCCATTTTTAGATGTCGCTGTTGATGCAGGGTTGTTGAGTAAGATACTGCCACAGATTACCCAAAAGTTTCAATTAATTGATGATGTTAACCAACTTGATGAAAGTGAAGACCAACTTTTTAAAAATTTAAAAGACCGTGCTCTTTCATTTGCAGGGCTGGTTGCTACTCGTGGCATGGCAAAAAAAACCATACAAGGTTTTGGTGGTCGCATTGCCGCCAAACAAATCACTAAATTTGTTCCCCTTGGTGGTCAGTTGGTGTCTGCTGGCTTGGGATACATGATTTTTAAGAAAATTGCTTTTGACCACATTGATGAGTGCTATAGACTGGCTAAGCACATTCAAAACAGCCAAGAAGCTCAAAATCAAAACAGCCAAGCCCAAAACAGCCAAGCCCAAAACAGCCAAGCCCAAAACAGCCAAACTCAGGGCAATCAGTCTCAACACACAGATGTTACAGATGTGAATGCTCAAAATGATGCTGTTCAAAATGATGACGTTAAACATGATGACGTTAAAGATAATGACGTTCAAAGTGGTGATGCCAAAAATAACCATTAAAAATAACCACGTTTCATCATCACAGATGTTTATCGTGTTGTGCTGACATTGGTTATGATAAATGAATAAAAAATGCCCTGTGGGTTGAGTGAACCGCAGGGCATTTTCCAACATCTTTAGTCCAATGCCTTTGATAAGCGGTTAATGGCATCGTCCAGTACCATTAACCGTGCGGTGCGTTTGTCATTGGTTGCAATCAAGTGCCAAGGTGCATGATTGCTGTTGGTGCGTGCCAACATGTCTGCTGCTGCTTGCACATAATCTTGCCATTTATCACGATTACGCCAGTCTTCTTCGGTGATTTTATGGTGTTTATGTGGGGTATTTTCACGGTCTTTGAATCGTTTTAATTGTTCTTTTTTGTCAATGGCAAGCCAGTATTTTAAGATAATTGTTCCTGACTGGCTTAAGTCTGCTTCAAAGCGATTAATTTCAGCATAAGCTCGTTGCCATTCTTCTTCACTGGCAAAGCCTTCTACTCGTTCAACCAGTACTCGACCATACCAAGTACGGTCAAAAATGACGATGCGGTTGGTATGTTCAAATTGTGATGATGGTAGGCGTGTCCAAAATCGCCACAAATAAGGGTGGTCAAGCTCATATTGCATTGGGGCGTTGATGTTATGAATGACATATTCACGGGGGTCAAGGGGGGCAACTAAGCGTTTGATTGATCCACCTTTGCCCGCAGCATCCATGCCCTCAAAAGCAAACACCACATGTCGATTGCCACGTTGACGCAATAATTTGGCAAGTTGTTGCTGTTTGCTGACTAATTGTTGTTTATAAGCTGATTTGTCCATGTTTGGATCATCAATGGTTGTGAGTCTGTCAGGCACATCTGCCGAAACGAAGGGGGTATTTGTGCGTCGCTGATGGTCATCAAAGTGATTAAAGTCATTGCGATTAAAGCGGTTATACACGGCATTTTGCATGGCATGTAGGGCATGATGGGCAAACATGGTTGGCGTGCTTTTGGCATTTGTGCCATCAATGACCAACCAATCCGTTTGTTGGCTGAGCATGTCATTGGCAATGTCATTAAATTCAGCGACTGCCTGTGTGTCCGCCCAATCCATATGATACAATTGTATGGGGTCAGCCCGGTCATCGTGCAGGCGTTTTTTGAGTATTTGGGCATCGACATGAAACCAACACTTAAGCAGGTGCGTGCCATTGTTTACCAGGTCAGCTTCAAAATTTGCCAATGAGTTGAGTTGATTGGACAGATATTCTTGCCAGTTTTCTTTGTTGTGCATTTTGGTCAAGGCTGTGGTGATTAAATCAGCATACCAATTACCAAAATACACACCCACATCGCCATGTCTTGGTAGTTTTTTTGTGTGCCGTTGCCAAATGGGTTCATCAGCATCATGGTTTTTGCCAACTGTGGCTTCAACTTTAAGCAATCTTGGGTCAACCCACTGACGAAATTGTGATACCGACTCGCCCTTGCCTGACATTTCCATGCCATTGACCAAAATCAGCAATCCTGTCGGTCGTTTTTTGGCTGGTTTTTTGTTCTTTGTTGATGTTTTGTGTGCCTTACGCAACGCATCACGTAACGCATATTGTGTGGTAACCAATGCCAATCTCAATTCATCTTCACTTAAATGGAACTGGTTTAATGGGTTAGGGCAAAACAGGGTGTTTTGTGCGGTTAATGATGATTTGTCAGCAGATTTACTCATGGCATGACCTTATATGATATGCTTATTTTGGTGAGTTTTGGTCCTAATGATAGTTTTTAGTTCTAATTATAGTATAATCAAATGATGTTGTAACTGATTGACCAAGATGGCGTTTATTTTTCTTATTTCATTTTTTTTGATGGTATGTTTTGATGGTATTTATGGACACAGACACTCAGTTTAATTCATTGGCACAGCTTGAACATATTTTACAAACATATTGGCAACTGCCTTATCATCGTGATGCCAGTTTAGAAGCCAAACTTAGCGATGTGCAAAATTTTCAGCGTCTGCGAGTTTATGACAGTCATAAAGACATATTTGAGTTGCCCCAAAATCAAAAAATGGCAGATTATTTTGTCAATCAACTCTATGGCGGTGAGCAGTTTACGTTAATGGCAAAGCAACTTGACATCATTTTACCTAAGGCCAAAAAGTTTGAAAAACTGGTGCCATCTGGGGCATTGGAAACTGGGATATTGGCCATCGCTGCTGCCATTGAAGCGATTGAGCTGGATTTGCAATTGGCACAGTGGCTTAGCCAAAATGACTTGCCTGTTACTTATGATAACATGCTTAATGCCTATCAAGGTGTGGGTGCCAAAACACAGCGACTTGAGCAAATCACTCACATGAAACAAGTGTGTTATCGTACGGACAAATACATCAATTCGTTTATTTTACAAAAGGCATTTGCCTTGGCCAAAGGGACAGCATATGCCAATGGGTTACAGCCATTTTATGATTTTATTGATGCAGGTTTTGTCGCCATGAAACCGTTGGGCAAAGTGGCACATTTTATTGAGCCATTTGCCGAAAGAGAAAGGCAAATCGTAGAGCATGTGCATGGCAACACGAATGATGGTCGAATTGACCCACATTCTGCCCCATTCGTTTACCCAAATTACTAAAAGACGATAATCAATGACACGTTTTTGACATCATAATCATAGGACACCAGATAGGATACCAGCATGATTCAGCCAACTGATAAGCAGCCAGCCGAACAACACACAAAAGCATCACAGCAGACATCAACCAGTTTCACCCAAGAACGTCAATCTGCCGATGCCAATCATTTTAATCAACATTTTAATCAAGAAACCCTGCCCCAAGGCACACCGCAAGGGCAACAACAGTCCAGAGCCATGCTTAATGAGCAAATGATTCATGATTTTTCATCTCCAACTCACCAATCTTTAAACCCATCTTTGAATGATGAAGACATGACTCACTTTGGTTATCAAACGGTGCGTAAAAGTGAAAAGCAAGCCCGTGTGGCTGATGTGTTTACGTCCGTTGCCAAAAAGTATGATGTGATGAATGATTTGATGTCTTTTGGCATTCATCGATTATGGAAACGTTATGCCATTAGCCTAACAGGGGTGCGAGCAGGTCAGCAAGTACTTGACATTGCAGGTGGCACAGGCGACTTAGCAAAGGTGTTTAGCCGTGAAGTGGGACGCACAGGCAAAGTCATACTCTCTGATATTAACCCTGCCATGTTGGAAGTGGGACGTGAACGACTCATCAACGCTGGTTGTGCCAATGTGGATTTTGTCCTTGCCAATGCTGAAGATTTATCTCCTTTTGCTGATGACAGTTTTGATTTGGTAACCATTAGTTTTGGATTGCGTAATGTGACTGACAAAGATGCGGCGTTGCGTAGCATGTATCGAGTACTCAAGCCCGGTGGGCGATTGTTGGTGCTTGAGTTTTCTAAACCTGTCTTTGAGCCATTATCTAAGGCGTATGATTTATATTCGTTTACCGCCTTACCGCTGATGGGCAAAATCGTGGCAGGTGATGCTGACAGCTATCAATATTTGGCTGAGTCCATTCGCATGCACCCTGACCAACAGACCTTAAAGCAAATGATGAGCCAAGCAGGTTTTGTGAATTGTGATTTTCATAATTTAACTGGTGGCATCGTGGCGGTACATCGTGGTTTTAAAGCATGACGTTATGTTTAACAGTCACAGCAAATCACAATGATGAACATGCAATGATGAATAAATAACGAATAAAATAACCAATATAAGGATAAGCACCATGATGATGACTTTATTATTGGCAGGGGTAGAAAAACTGGTTAACTTTGCCATCAGTAGCGATAAAATCACCCAAGCAGGTCTGATGCCATTATCGGGCAAAAGTTTGCGTTTGGATATGAGCAACCCTGGCTTAAAATTAGATGTGTTGTTCAATAACGACCACATTCGTTTTGAACCTGTCAGTTCAAGTGATGTGTTTGAAAGCAATGCCAATTACCCTAACAATGCCAGTGGCTTTAGACAAAACCACGCTCATACTGACAATTTAGCCAATCAAGTCCATAAAAAGCATCAAAACCTAACCACTGATGACATTGATGGTTACCAAACAACTCTGTATCAAGCCGACAGCAGTACAGCAAATAAGACCAGAGTTGTGAACCAACCTGACTGCATCATCAGCGTTGCCAACCCATTAGAATTGATGAATTTATTAAAAAATCCTGAAGGCAATCTGCCCATCTCTGGAGATTACAAGATATTGATGCAGGTGCGTCAGCTCATAGCAGGATTTAACCCTGATATTGCCGCCCAGCTAGAACCATTGATTGGGGTGCCATTAGCCAGTCAATTGACCTTGCTGATTAAACAGCTAAGCGGTAACTGGTCGCACACTGCCAAACAAGCCTTTTATGATGCCACTGACTGGGCAAACCAAGTGGCAGGTAACAGCGAAGATCCTGATTTGCGTGAAGAAGTCAATGACTTACAGCAACAGCTATTAAGGTTGCGTGCCGATGTTGAGCGTGAACAAGCCAAACTCGATGCCATCAAAGCACAACAGCACCAGCAGGTGATAAAACCCAATTAAAAATGAAATTCAGTTAAAATTAAAATAAGTCCTGTTAAACAGCCATATTGTTTATTGTTTATTGTTTATCATAACGCCATCATAGGTCTGCCCTTGCCATGCTTTTTTCTCACCGCAAACGCCTATTTGAGATTTGGGGCATTGCTGCCAAATATCGCTTAGATACTCATTTGCCAGTTCAAGACACCCCACAACTGCAACCCATTGCCAAACTTATCCGTAAACACCCTGCTGCATGGGGTAAAAAGCACCAACCACTTGGGGTCAAATACGCCTTAGAAGACATGGGAACGCTGTTTTTAAAACTGGGTCAACTGCTCTCTACCCGTCGAGATTTGGTCAGCCCAGACATCATTGAACAGCTGGTGTTGTTACAAGACCAAGTTAAACCCTTTGCCAGTGACATTGCCATCGCTCAGATTGAAGACAGCAAAAACGGTTTGGGTGCGCCCATTGATGCGTTATTTGCTCGTTTTGACCGTACGCCTTTGGCAGCCGCTTCCATCGCACAAGTCCATACCGCCGCCTTAGTAGACGGAAGAGAAGTGGTGGTTAAAATAACCAGACCTGACATTCAGACTCGCATCATACAAGATTTTGAGTTACTAAGAGACTTGGCACAATGGGCATCGGCTCGCATTGAAGCAGCTCGTGCCGTGCATTTAATAGACATCGTTGAAGATTATCGGCAAGTCATGCTCAATGAACTGGATTTGACCTTAGAATCTGCCAACACCAGCAAGATGCGACATAACTTCTTAGGCTCTGAGATGATGTACGTACCAGAAGTTTATGCTGCCACTCCGCAGGTGATGGTGATGGAACGCATTAACGGTGTGCCCATCTCACAAACGCATGTCTTTGATGAATTGGGTTATGACCGAGCTGTTTTAGCCAAAATGGGTCTGACCATATTCTTCACTCAAGTGTTCCGTGATAACTTTTTTCATGCTGACATGCACCCTGGCAATGTGTTTGTGGAAATATTGTCAGAAAAAGACATCACTCAAGGGGCAATCCCCCGCTATATTGGGCTTGACTGTGCCATCATGGGTGAGTTATCTATTGATGACCAAATGGTGGTTGCCAGAATGCTTTTGGCAGTGATGAACAGCAATTTTGTTGGTTTGGTGGACATCATTTATCGGGCAGGTTGGATACCCCCCAATACCAATAAACACGCTCTAATGCGAGACATGCGACGCACCGTTGCCCCCATGGTACAAAAGCCCATTAATGAGATTGACTTTGCTGGCGTGTTGATGCAAATCTTAGACATCGCTCGCCGCCATCATATGACCATTCCGCCACAATTAATGCTGTTGTTAAAGACATTGGTACATGTGGAAGGCTTGGGCAGGGATTTATATCCAGAGCTAGACATCTGGTCATTGGCTAAGCCGATTTTGACAGCTTGGGTTAAAGAGCAACTGGACCCAGTACGTAACCTACAGCAAATAAAAGAGCAGTTACCAGCCCTGTTGTTGTCTGCTAATGACTTGCCCAAGCTATTAGATAAAAGCTTACAGAGTTTTGCCAGTCATGGCAGTCGACAAGATTTGCAATTAAGAGAAATCCAGCAAATTCGTGCCGATATGCTCAATGACCGTCGCAAAGACTGGCAAGCTTTAGCAGGATTTATGATGTGTGTTGCCATTGCTTCACAGACTGGTTGGTTCGCCCCAATGTTTTATCTGTTGGCATTAATGGTGGTGTTGTGGCGGATTGTGGCTTAATGTCTTAGCAATCCGCCATAAAGCCAAAAAAACTGGCAACGAACTAAAAAGAAAAGAACCAACTAATCAATAACTATTCAATAACTATTCTAATCAATAACTATTTTTTTGGTAACCTGATATTTTAGTAACCCGCACGGTCAGCAGCATAGCCTGCTCCAGCCCCAGCAGCAGCACCTATTGCTACCCCTTTGGCGATGTCTTCACGATTACCACCACTTTGAGCCAAGGCACCAATGGTTGCACCAACCAATGCACCAGTTTTGGTGTTGTCATAGGTGTGATAAGGATTGGTGTGATAAGGACTGCTGGCACATCCTGTCATGATAACAGCAAGTAAGCCAGTGAATGCCAGTTTGTATGATAGCTGTTGTGATAATTTCATAATCACTCCGATTAGGTGTTTGTAAAAATAAAAACTGTGAAAATAAAAACAAAACATTGGACAGCGTATGTCTTGAATCATCAAAACAATATCGCAAAATGGGGTAAGACTGCCAGTGATGATTTGCAAAAAATTGTTAATGTATCTTACAGATTAACTTCAACCACTCCCCTTTAATCACTCTCATAAGGGTTGGCAACATTTAGGCGTGCCAAAATCTCAATCTCCAAGCTCTCCATTTGCTCTTGTTCATACTGTCCAAGCTCATGGTCAAAGCCCAACAAGTGCAATAAACCGTGTACCAACAAATGGGTCAAATGGTCATCTACCGTTTTGCCTTGTTCTTGAGCTTGGCGGTCAATGACATCATGACAAACAACCAATTCACCCAGTGGCAATTCTTCCATCAGTTCTTGCACGGCTTGGGGTAAGTCGCTGGGATAGGACAAAATGTTGGTTGGATAATCTTTACCCCGACTTTTTTGGTTAAGTTCTCTTGCTTCATTAAAATCGGTAATGTATAAATCAATGGCGATTTGTTTATCGCCATGTTTTTGATGACCAAGTTTTTCATCATCACGGACAAATTTATCCCACCTAATTGTTGGATAATAAGGCAATTTTAAAGCCGATAAATGCTTGGTATCGGTTGGCAATGGGGTCAATGGTGCATCAGATGGCACACAAGGCAATACAGCAGACAAAACATGCCCCCATGCTGTTTGTATGACATGGGTAATCCGCTCTATGGCGTAATGGCGTGTCAGCACTTCTTGACTGACCAAATCAGAGCTGTGTATGGATAGATTAACCATGGGTTGTCATTATCACACATTAAAACGAAAGTGCATCACATCGCCATCTTGCACGACATAGGTTTTGCCTTCTAAGCGAGATTTGCCTGCGGCGGCGGCCCCTTTTTCACCACCGTATTCGATAAAATCGTCATAACTGATGACTTCAGCACGGATAAAGCCTTTTTCAAAATCAGTATGAATCACCCCAGCCGCTTCAGGAGCGGTTGCACCCACTTTGACTGTCCATGCTCTCACTTCTTTGACTCCAGCGGTAAAATAAGTCTGCATGTTCAAGAGCTGATAACCGCCACGAATGACTCGGTTTAGCCCAGGCTCTGTTAACCCCAAACCTTCCAAAAAGTCTGCCTTATCTTCATCGTCTAATTGAGCGATTTCGGCTTCTATTTGGTTGCATAAAGGAATGACAATGGCATCTTCGTTTTTAGCATAATCATTGACCGCATCTAAATATGGGTTGTTATCAAAGCCATCTTCATTGACGTTGGCAATGTACATCACAGGCTTTAGGGTGATAAGCCCATAGCTTTTGATGAGCTTTTTTTCATCATCATCTAAGTTTGCCATGCGGGCAGGCTTGCCTTCACTTACAAACGGCTCAATCTTCTCAAATACAGCCAACATTGCTTTGGCATCTTTATCACCGCCTTTGGCTTTTTTGCCTAAGTTGGTCATCGCACGGCTCACCGCTTCTAGGTCTGCCAATGACAGCTCGGTATTAATGGTTTCGATATCATCAATGGGACTGACTCGCCCATCCACATGCACCACATTGTCATTATCAAAGCATCGCACCACATGGGCTATGGCATCAGTCTCACGAATGTTTGCTAAAAACTGATTGCCCATGCCTTCGCCTTTTGATGCTCCAGCCACCAAACCTGCAATATCAACAAACTCCATTGTGGTTGGCAGTACTCGTTCAGGGTTGACGATGACTGCTAACTTATCAAGGCGTGGGTCAGGAACAGGCACAATGCCTGTATTAGGGTCTTTGGTGCAAAAAGGGAAGTTTTCAGCGGCAATACCTGCCTTGGTTAATGCGTTAAAAAGGGTAGATTTGCCAACATTTGGCAGTCCAACAATGCCACAATTAAAGCCCATGATATTAACTCTCAATATAAGGATAAAAACGGTTGTCTTAAAAAATTGCCATATTGTAGCAAATAGTTGGGTAAATGGCTAAATCACCATCATATAAAAGTTCATGACATAAAGCTCAACATATCAAACCCAACACACAAAGCTTATCGCATAAAAAATGGTCAAGGCATGACCTTGACCATCATGTTTAGTCCATGAAAATTTAGTTCATGAAACCTTGGTGTGCCAAATTAGGGATACACCCTAATTAATGACCACCACCGCCACAGCCACCGCAACAACTATTGGCTTCTTCAACCTTTGGTGGTTGTTTGTCAGTGTTTTGCTCATTTTGAATGGCAGTTTGGTTATCTTGCTCAGTGGCTTGATTGTTTTGATTGTCTTGTTGGCTCATAAAAATATCCTTTGGATTGTCAAACATGGGTTGTCAAAAAGTAAAACATGTATATCAGATACATGTTTTGATTATACGGTCTTATTTGCCATAACGCAATGATGAACTGACAAAACTTTAGCAAATGAACCATCTTAATTTTATAAAATCATCTTAACTTGTATCATTGATGGCAGATACATTAATGGCTATTTAGCTATTTAATTGGTATGACATTCATTGACATGACATTAGTTGTCATATAAAGTTAACAAATGTACCGATTTTAATTTTGCAAGTTGTTTTGACTAAGTTACTCTGACACTAAGTTACCCTGATTAAGTTACCCTGACAAGGAAGTTATCATGAACCCGATAAACACCGTTATAATGGTAAGAAATAAACGTTGCCTATGTCCACTGGTCATTGCCATGGGCAGCATATTACTCACCGCTTGTGGTGAAGACAGTCAAGCCACCTTTAACAAAGCCACCAAAGCACCACCTGATACTGCCTTGATATCCACTTTAATTGATAAGCCACAGCCAATTAAACAAATAAGAGCAACCGAGCTTGAACAGATGCTGGGTAAAATTGACCCTTATGCAGCCAGTCTCACACCAACCGCTAAGTGTGATGTGCAAATTGATAAAATCACCTATCGTACCGTTGGGGCAGGGGGTGAGCCAACCACCGCCACCGCTGCGGTGATGTTGCCTGCTGGGAATAATGTTGCAGACTGTGGTGGCGAGCGTCCTATTTTGCTTTATGCTCACGGTACAGCAGTAACCAAAGCATATGATTTTACCCAAGTTGGTCATGTTGATAATGAAGCTGGAGTCAGAGCAACAAACATTGCTGCCAATTTTGCTGCTCAAGGCTATATCGTTGTTGCTCCGAACTATGCTGGCTACGACACATCACCCCTGACCTACACCCCTTATCTGAATGCCAAACAACAATCGCATGAAATGGCCACTGCCCTTGCTTCTGCCAGAGCAGCAATCAAACTAAAAACCACCAATCAAGCAATCAAAGATTCAGGTAAGTTGTTTGTCTCAGGTTATTCGCAAGGTGGTCATACCGCTTTAGCCACTGCCCAATATTTGCAGCTAAAAGGTGAGCCAGTCACTGCCCTTGCTCCCATGTCAGGTCCTTATGCCATGGCGGCCTTTGGTGACCAGATATTTATGGGTGCGATTAATATTGGTGCGACGGTATTCGCTCCTATGATTGCCATCAGCTACCAAAAACAATATGGTAATTTATATAACCAGCCAAGTGAACTTATCACTGGCAAATATGCCAATGGTATCGAGACGTTGATACCGGGGAAAAAAGGCTCTAATGAGCTGTTTTTATCTGGGGCATTGCCAATGTCCGCTTTATTTGAACAAAATCCTGTCGGTTATCCTGTGTTGCAAGGTTTGTCACCAAAAGATACCCGCTTTGCTTATGGTTTTAGTGCCGATGATTATCTGGTCAATACCGATTTTCGGGCCAAATACGTTGCTGATGCCATAAAAAATCCAGATGGCATTATGTTAGGTTTGGCAAACGGGGATAACATGCCCATGCCAGCGGCTGATCCAAAATCACCCATGCGTCAAGCTTTAAAAGCCAATGACTTACGTAACTTTATTCCAACGATGCCCACATTGTTTTGTGGTGGCAATCAAGACCCCATGGTATTTTTTGATACCAACACAGGTAGCATGAATAAAATCTTAACGTCCATTGCTAATGGTAAAGCAAATAACATTAAGTTAGACATCAGTATTTTAGATGTCGATGCCACCAATGCCAACAGACGACAACAGCCAACGCTGAGTTTTATTGGTAATGGCAATGAACATCAAACCACCTTAAAAACTGCTCAACAAGATGTACAAGCTAAGTTTGCTGACAGTTACGGCAAACTGGCGAAACAAAGCACAGTTTTATTACAATCTGGCTATCACTCAACGCTGGTTGCTCCTGCATGCACGGCAGCGGTTAGGGCATATTTTGCTGAATTTAAATGATTGTCGATTTGATATAAAAAAGCGTTTAAATGACCGAAGTGATTTAAACGCTTAATTTGTGTGTCAGTTTGTGGCTGGTTGCTTATTGGCTTAAAACACTCGATTTAACCCATTAAGTGCCGCCACTCGATAGGCTTCTGCCATGGTGGGGTAGTTAAAGGTGGTGTTGACAAAATATTCCAAGGTGTTGTTACATTTCATCACCGCCTGCCCAATGTGAATGATTTCAGAAGCATGGTTACCATAGCAATGAATGCCCAAAATCTGTAACGTCTCACGATGGAAAAGAATTTTTAACACCCCTGTGCGTTCACCGATAATCTGAGCTCTGGCTAAGTCTTTAAAGAATGCTTGCCCCACTTCATAAGGCACTTTTTCATCAGTCAGTTCTTGTTCGGTTTTGCCAATACTGGATATTTCTGGAATGGTGTAGATTCCCGTTGGTACAGATGAAACAGGTTCAGCATCTTTATCACCAACCATAAAGGCGGCGGCACAGCGACCTTGGTCATAAGCCGCAGATGCCAATGATGGCCAGCCAATGACATCACCTGCTGCATAGATATTTTCAATATCAGTGCGATAATGTTCATCAACGGTTAATTGTCCACGGCTATTTGCTTTTAGACCAATGGCATCTAGATTTAATCCGTCTGTATTGCCTGAACGACCATTTGACCAAAGAATGGCATCAGACTTGATTTTTTTGCCACTTTTTAGGTGCAAAATCACACAGTCATCATGGGTTTCTAGGTGATCGATTTCTTCATTATGTCTAATAAGAACGCCAAATTGACGGAAGTCGTGCGATAACGCATCACTGATTTCACTGTCTAAATAGCTCAGTAGTTGATCTTTATTGTTAATCAAATCCACTTTATAACCCAAGCCTGTGAATATGGACGCATATTCACAACCAATGACTCCTGCGCCATAGATGATGATTTTTTTGACGACATAATCCATTTGCAAAATTTTGTCAGAGTCAAATACCCTAGGGTGGTCAAAGTCTAAAATATCTGGGCGATAAGGTCTTGAGCCAACGGTAATAATGGCTTGATGAAAAGTGAGGGTATCCTCACCCATATTGTCATTAAGTTCAATTTTTAAGGTATGCTTATCCATAAAGCTTGCCCAACCTTGAATGACATCAATTTGATTGCGTTCATAAAATCTGGCATGGGTATTGACCTGACGGCGAATGACTTGACGAGCGTTGGCAAGCACACGATTGAGCGGAACTTGTTGATATTCCATGCCTTGATTAAACAAAGGGTCACGGCGAAAATTAATGATGTTAAACACACTTTGACGCAATGCCTTACTGGGGATTGTGCCAACATGGGTGCAGTTGCCACCCACTTGCTCACGGGGGTCAATGACAGCAACTTTTTTGCCAGATTTGGCAAGTTTCATGGCAGCGGCTTCTCCAGCAGGTCCAGCCCCCAAAACCACCGCATCATAGTCAAATGGGTGTTTGCCGTTTTTGAGGCGTTGTGAATCACGAGTAAAACCTGATTCGATGTGAATGCGATGACTGTCTAAAGGGCTGATTAAATCTGGGTGTTGGGCTTTATCGTTCACTTTATCGCCTGTTTGAGCTGATGATTGATTGATTGATTGTTTGTCTGTGTTGTCATTTTTGTTGGTGCTGATGGCTTCAGCATTGATTGCTTCGTTGCTCAACGTTGGGGTCATTTGTGTGTCTTTATTTTTTTTAGCCATAAAATTACCTAAATGTTAGTGTTGAGCAAGGATTTCTACCAACTGCCATTTACCAACGGCTTGCCCATTATTTTGGTCAATAAGTGGGCGTACATTGATGCGATAGCTCACACCTTGTACAGGGATAAAATCTTCTATCCCATCATAAGGGATTTGGAAGGTTTGACCATTGGTATCGGTTGCAAGCAAACACTGCATGGGCAAGATGGATTGGCACGCTTGACGAGTAGGGGCGATGCTGAATGTCTGTGCTGTGCCTAGTACCAAATCAGGCACATATCTGGACTCAGGAGTGGGTGGGTGAGTAAAAGGATTGCTTTGACACGCAGATAATGCCAAAGTGATGGACATACAAAAGCCAATGGCTGGTAACGTCGATAAGTGCAGTAAATTTTTCATATTATTCCACTATTCTTCTTTTCAATTTTTCAATGGTTTATCAATTTAATTAACCAAATACAATTAACCGATGCGTCGCTTAAGTCCTGTGATTTGCAGAATGCGAGTGGCAATCTCTTCTATGGACATTTCAGACACATCAAGGCTTGGGATACCATAACTGGCATAGATGGCTTGAATGGCTTTTTGCTCTTGTTCACATTGGGCATAGCTGGCATAGCGACTGCCTGCACGGCGTTCGTTGCGTATCGCCGCCAAACGTTCGGTATCAATCACCAAACCAAACAGCTTATCTTTATAAGGCTTAATGGCGTTTGGCAGTTGAATCTCGTGTAGGTCTTCTTCGGTCAAAGGATAGTTTGCCGCACGAATGCCAAATTGCAACGCCAAATATAATGAAGTGGGCGTTTTGCCTGAGCGAGACACCCCAATCAAGATAATGTCTGCCATTGGATATTGCCGAGTTCTTGCCCCATCGTCATTATCCAGCGAAAAATGCACCGCTTCAATACGAGCCTTATAATTCTCTGAATCCACATTAGAATGAGCATGCCCACCTTGATCATCTGGGGCAACTTGGATCTCTTCAGCAATGCGTCCGATGATGCCTTCATACATGTCCAAATTGCATGCTTGGGCAGAGTTAATGATTTCACGGATACCATCATTAACAATGGTATCAAACACCAATGGTAACAGACCATGCTCTTGATAAGCGGCGTTGATTTGTTCAACAGCAAAATTGGCACGCTCTGGGGTATCCACATAAGGAATGACTTTGGTGATAAAAGGCACAGAAGCAAACTGGCTTAATATCGAACGCCCCAAAGTTTCAGCGGTGATGGCAGTGCCATCAGAAATAAAAAAAGCCGCTCGGATTTTGCCGTCAGTACAATTCTCCAAGGCGTGGCGGTTTTGGTAAGTGGGGCTGGTTTGTTGTCGCTGAAATTCTTGCATGCTTATTCCTAGATAACGACGTTCTAAAGGTGCTTGCTAAAGATGTTTGGGCTGTTGTGGCTATTATACGCAATAATGCAAAAATTTCATAATCCACATTGATTTTAAGAAAGTTGGTTGAGTATTTAAAAGAGCCATTTAACAGCTAATGCCATATTTTTTGCCATTTTGGCTAAAAATTCAATTTTTTAATATAGTGATGTCGAAATTGGCATTCATTAGGAGTATAATGTTCACAACTATAATGCTTTATAAATGGTCGCATTTCAAAAAGTTATTATGTCAGTTGTTATGTATGATGGTTGTGATGACAATTATTATGTAACAATGATTATGAATGACAATGATTATGAATAAAGCTGTTATAAATACAGCTGTTATGAATGGAGTGTTATGATGAGCAATGCAACAGATCAACTCAGTACCGTCATTAACTTAAGTAACCTTGGCAAAAATGACATTGATAAAGTCGGAGGTAAAAACGCTTCCTTGGGTGAAATGATCAGTCATTTATCCGATTTGGGTGTCAGTGTGCCGGGTGGGTTTGCCACCACCGCAGAAGCGTTTAATCAGTTTTTGCAAGACACAGGATTGACCGATAAAATCAATGCTGAACTTAAAAACTTGGACGTTAATGATGTGCATCAGTTGGCAGAAACAGGCAAAAAAATCCGTGGTTGGATAATTAATCAAACCCTACCTGCCAAGCTTGAAGAAGACATTCGAGTGGCATTTGAACAGATGAGTGAAGGAGAAGACATCGCCGTTGCCGTGCGTTCATCTGCCACTGCTGAAGACCTGCCAGATGCGTCATTTGCAGGTCAGCAAGAGACGTTTTTAAACATTCGTGGCATTGATAACGTGCTAATTGCCATCAAAGAAGTCTTTGCTTCTTTATATAATGACCGTGCAATTGCCTATCGTGTGCATCAAGGATATGAGCATATGGGAGTGGCATTGTCAGCAGGTGTGCAACGTATGGTACGCTCTGAGACAGGGGCATCTGGTGTGATGTTTAGCATCGATACCGAAAGTGGCTTTGACCAAGTGGTGTTCATCACCGCAAGTTATGGCTTGGGTGAAATGGTGGTACAAGGGGCGGTCAATCCTGATGAGTTTTATGTTTCTAAGCCGTTACTTATCGAAGGAAAACCTGCGATAGTGCGTCGTAACTTAGGCAGTAAACACAAAAAGATGGTCTATGGAGAAGATGGCACAACAGGCAAATCCACCACCATCGTTGATGTGGATAAAGCCGATCGTCAACAATTTGCCTTGAACAATGATGAGCTGATTGAATTGGCAAAACAAGCCCTTATCATTGAGAAACACTATGGTCATGCCATGGACATCGAATGGGCAAAAGACGGCGACAGTGGCAAAATATTCATTGTCCAAGCCCGTCCAGAAACAGTCAAAAGTCGTCAAAATACCAACATGATGGAGCGTTACGTGATCCATTCAAAAGATGCCAAAGTCATCTGTGAGGGTCGTTCCATCGGTCAGCGTATCGGTTCAGGCAAAGTACGAATAGTTAACAGCATTCATGAAATGGACAAAGTTGAAGAGGGTGATATTTTGGTCTCTGACATGACTGACCCAGATTGGGAACCTGTGATGAAGCGAGCTTCTGCCATCGTAACAAATCGTGGTGGACGCACTTGCCATGCTGCCATCATTGCCCGAGAATTGGGTGTGCCTGCGGTGGTTGGTTGTGGCAATGCCACAGAATTGTTAAATGACGGTATGGAGGCAACCATATCTTGTGCCGAAGGCGACACAGGGTATATCTATGAAGGGTTGTTAGACTTTAATGTCCAAAGTAACTCGATTGAGTCGATGCCCAAATTGCAATTTAAAATCATGATGAACGTGGGTAACCCTGACCGTGCCTTTGGTTTTGCTCAAATTCCGAACGAAGGCGTGGGTTTGGCACGGTTGGAATTCATCATCAATCGAATGATTGGCATACACCCAAAGGCATTGCTGAACATGAACAGCTTACCTCGTGAAACTGTTCAAGCCATTAATGAACGCATCGCAGGGTACGCATCACCTGTGGATTTTTATGTCGATAAGTTGGTTGAAGGCATATCCACCCTTGCCGTGGCATTTAAAGACAAGCCTGTGATTGTGCGTATGTCAGACTTTAAATCCAACGAATATGCCAACCTTGTGGGTGGTAAACTTTATGAACCATCAGAAGAAAATCCCATGCTTGGCTTCCGTGGTGCAGGGCGTTATGTGTCAGAAAACTTTCGTGATTGTTTTGAGCTTGAATGCCGTGCATTAAAATACATTCGTGATGACATGGGACTGACCAATGTCAAAATCATGATACCCTTTGTACGTACACCAAAAGAAGCCGAGCAAGTCATCGAACTTTTGGCAGAAAATGGGCTAAAACGTGGTGTCAATGGTCTTGAAATCATCATGATGTGTGAGTTACCCACCAACGCCTTATTGGCAGATGAGTACCTTGAGTACTTTGATGGCTTCTCCATCGGCTCTAATGACCTGACTCAATTAACTTTAGGGCTTGACCGTGATTCTGGCATCGTCTCGCATCTGTTTGATGAACGTGATGCGGCGGTTAAAAAACTATTGTCTATGGCAATCCAAGCCTGTCGCAAGCAAAACAAATATGTTGGTATCTGCGGTCAAGGACCATCTGACCATCCAGACTTGGCATACTGGTTAATGGAGCAGGGGATTAATTCTGTGTCATTGAACCCAGACTCTGTCTTAGATACTTGGTTTTTCTTAGCTGGAGAGAAAGTCAACTAAAAAACAGATTGTCGACACTCGAATTGTCGACACTCGAAACCAATGCTCTAAACGTTTGGTGATTTTTAAGCCTGCTTCTTTTGTTGCGACAGCTTTTTTTCTGTAACAGCAAAAAAAGCAGGCTTGTTTTGCCTTAATTGCTTTAAACAGTTACAATATGACCATTTTAAGTCCAAATAACAGCAAGGTGCGTCATGCAAATCTATTTAGCCCGTAACAATCAACAAGCAGGTCCTTACACCTTAGAGCAACTCAATGCCATGCTTGCTTCTAATGAAGTACTGCTCACCGATTTGATGTGGCATGACGGCATGGACAAATGGCAATCAGTTGGACAAATGACAGGCAACCAGCTAAGCTATCGCCCTAACATAAAATCCGTCATGCAGCCCATGACAACGCCAGTCAACCCAACCAATCAAACCAATCCAAATGCCAACCCAAATGCCAATTCAAATAATGATAGCCACCCAACTCGGGTAACGGTAGAGCAACTTTATGGCAGAAAACCAATCGACACAAAACAGCCAACTGGCAACATAAGCATCAAAGAATACCTAACCGAACAAAAACAACAAACCAATCATCACAACAAAACCACACCAACCAATCAACTTGCGTCTGTCAGCAAACGCATCTTAGCGGTCTTGATTGACCAACTCATCATGATTGCCGCCATATTTCCCTTGTTAATGCACACAGGCATGGATGTGTTATCCAAACCCATGACCCCAGCACACGTACAAAGTATCGTTGAATCCGTACCAAACCATATCATGACAATATCAGCTTTAATGATTCTGGCGGTGTTTGTGGTACAGATCCTAATGCTGATTAAAAAAGGACAGACACTTGGCAAAATGGCAGTTGGGCTTAGAATTTTAGATAAGAACAGCCTAAGCTTACCATCAGTGACCAATATCTTATTAATCAGAACCGTACTGACCAACATCGCTTATTCTGTTCCCATGATAGGCATGTTGTTATTGGTGGCAGACTTCATCATCATGATCATCGACAAACAAAAACAAAGCCTGCATGACAAATTAGCCAAAACTGTGGTCATGATTGCTGATGATGCCCAACTTGACAACAAAGCTTAACAACAAAGCTTAACAACAAATATTTTGAATCATCTTGCTTAGCAAGTGTTAAATCTGTATAATGGTCGCCTTTATGATTTTAAGGCTGATGCCTGACCGTCATAATCTCCTTGCCAATGACATAGGGTCATCGGCTGTCTAAACCGTAAGGAGTCTATCATGAGACATTACGAAGTGGTGCTAATCATACACCCAGATCAAAGCGATCAAAGTGCCAATATGGTAGAACGCTATGTTAATCTGGTACAAGAGCAAGATGGCGTTGTACATCGTTTAGAAGATTGGGGTCGCCGTCAACTGGCATATCCCATCAACAAAATTCACAAAGCACACTATGTGTTATTTAATATTGAATGTGGTGGCGAGACTTTGGCAGAACTTGAAGAGCTGTTCCGCTATAACGATGCCATTATTCGTAGCTTGATCATACGTCGTGATGAAGCCATCATCGAAGAATCACCCTTGGCTAAAGGTGCTGATGAAAAACGCACCCGTAAGCCCAGCCGTCGCAACGACAATCGTCATGATAATGACGATGACGACAGCGATGATGACAACCATGATGACAACGAAGAATAATAAGGATAAGGAGCAAGCTCATGGCACGTTTTTATCGCCGCCGTAAATTTTGCCGTTTTACCGCTGAAGGCATCACCCATATCGACTATAAAGATGTTGATTTACTAAAGCAGTACATTGGGGACAATGGCAAAATCGTACCCAGTCGCATCACAGGTACGTCCACCAAATATCAACGTCAACTGGCCACCGCCATCAAACAGGCTCGCTATTTGGCTCTACTACCTTACACCGATAACCATCAGTAATCGGTTGTTATCAAGTTAACTAGGAGTGACCCATGCAAGTTATCTTATTACAGCGTATCGTCAACCTGGGTAAACTCGGTGACACCGTCGATGTTAAACCCGGTTACGGACGTAACTATCTTATACCACAAGGCAAGGCACTACCTGCCACTACTGCCAATATTGAAAAATTTGAAGCTCGTCGTGCTGAACTTGAAGCCATCGAAGCCGAAGAGTTGGCATCTGCCCAAAAACGTGCTGACTCATTGCGTGATGTTAATGTCATCATGCGTGCTAAAACTGGCGAAGAAGGCAAACTGTTTGGCTCTATCGGCACTCGTGACATCGCTGATGCGTTGACCAAATCTGGTTTAGAAGTTGACCGCTCTGAAATCAACTTACCAGAAGGTACATTGCGTCAAGTGGGTGAGTATCATGTTGCTGTCCAATTACATCATGATATCACAGCTCAAATCTTGGTAACCATTCTTTCAGAAGATGGTGACATTCTACCCCAAACTGCTGAAGAAGTGGCTAATGTGGAATAAAACAGAAAAGTAGCATCATTATTAACATCAATTATTAACATCAAAAAAAATCGACTCGTCAGAGTCGGTTTTTTTATTATCTGTAAAACAGAATTTGTAAAATAAGATTAACTGGTGTATAATAGATTGTTCTTTGGGGATGTTCTGGCTTCGACGCTGGTAATGAAACTCAATGAGGCATGTCGAGAGAGTATGCTCTCTCGTAAATCAAGCATATATTAAAATAGTCGCAAACGACGAAACTTACGCTCTAGCAGCCTAAGGGCTGCTTAGGATGGCACAGATTGCCTTTGGTCTGGTTGCTCTCCTAGAAGCGAACGTACGAGGGATAGTCTAAGTTAGCGTTCCGATGACTTAGGTGAAATTTAGGAAATCGCCCTATCCACCCTGACTGTCGGGTCGGTGTGGGTTAAAGCCAAAGACAGAGCCTAAACATGTAGAATCATGAGCGTAGTGCTGGCGGACGCGGGTTCAACTCCCGCCATCTCCACCACATACCTAAATCGTAACAATTCACGTTAAATCATATCTTAGTATAATGTGTCATTAAGCCCTTATTTTAAGGGCTTTTTTGTTGTCTGTGCTTTTTGTTGTCTGTATTGCGTCATGGCGTATTATAATTTATCAGATATCATCAAAATCACGTTAAGCAACGAGCTAAGTAAAAGGACTGCGAGCTAAAGAAAAGCGATATTCTGTCGCTGATGGTCATGGGCTAAGCATCAATGTGATGCCTAGCCTACGGTAGAAAGTCATGGGCATTTGAGCATACAATAAACGGCAAGCGTAGGCGGTTAAAACTTGGTGAATATCCAGAGCAGCGGTATCACTCAAAAAAGCTCATGAGCTGGCTGATATTGAAAAAAAAGGGGTTATGGTTGATACAGATATGGCTGTCTCTGAACTTGTTAGTCAGTGGCTAGACATATATTCAAAGCGGTGGACAAGTGAGAAATATAAAAATACCGTTATTTACCGCTTAAACTACATTACAGATGAAATAGGTCATCTGCCAGTAAACAAGGTTACACGTTCACCATATTCTTCAATATTTTTTAATAATTTACAATCTTAAACAAAAAATCTCAAATCAAGGGGATTTGAGACATTAATTTGTAGAAATTAAAGTGTTAGATACTTGGATAAAAGCCACTTTAGTAAGTGGCGTCTTAATAAATGGCGCAGCGGACGGGACTCGAACCCGCGACCCCCGGCGTGACAGGCCGGTATTCTAACCAACTGAACTACCGCTGCTTAGGTCATTTTTGGTTTTTTATTGACTAACCAAAAAAGTCATGAGCAAGATAATGGTGGGTGGTGACGGGATCGAACCGCCGACATTCTGCGTGTAAGGCAGACGCTCTACCAACTGAGCTAACCACCCTTGCTCTGTGGGTGTGTATTATATACGGTTTAAATTCTCTGTCAAACGCTTTTTTAAACTTTTTTCTGTTTGGTGCATCATGCTTCCACCATAACCATCAACATGGTTAGACAATAAAATTAACATAATAGCCACCCTAATTGGTTAACTTTTATCAAGATCAATCGCCACCGAGTTGATGCAATATCTCATGCCTGTGGTATCTTTAGGTCCATCAGGAAACACATGCCCCAAATGACCACCACAGTTACTGCAAGTAACTTCAATGCGTCGCATGCCATGCGATGTGTCTAAGTGTTCATCAACGGCAGTGTTATCAATGGTTTTGTCAAAGCTTGGCCAACCACAACCTGAATCAAACTTGGCATCAGAAGTGAATAATTTAGCCCCACAGCCACCACAGCGATAGATGCCAGTGTCTTTGCAGTCATTATACTTTCCTGTAAAGGGGCGTTCTGTGCCTTTATTGCGTAAAATATGATATTGTTCAGCGGTTAATCGATTTTGCCAGTCCTGTTCGGTTAACTGGTCAATCTGTGTTTTGCTCAGTTGGGTGTCATTCATCATTATTTTTTACCTTCTGTTATTGATTGTTGGTGATTTGTTTTTGATCATTAGCCCACAAATGCTCGTTCAACCACGTAGTCAGCAGGTTCACCCATACGGGGTGATATGGACAGACCAAAATTATCTAGGATTTTTGAAGTGTCTTCATTCATCATCATGCTGCCACAAATCATCACACGGTCATCAGTTTGATTGATTGGGGGCAGTCCAATGTCATCAAATAACTTGCCAGATTCAAGTAATGTGGTGATGCGTCCTTGGTTTTTGAATTCATCACGGGTGACGGTGGGGTAGTAGATGAATTTTTCTTTTACCCACTCACCAAAGATGTCATCATTGGGTAGCTGGTCTTCAAACAATTCTCGATACGCCAAGTCTTCAATCTTACGTACCCCATGTACCAGTATGACTTTATCAAAGCGTTCATACACTTCAGGGTCACGGCACAATGATAAAAACGGAGCAAGCCCTGTCCCTGTTGCCAACATATATAGATGCTTGCCAGGTAAAAGGTCATCAAGAACCAATGTGCCAGTGGGTTTTTTGCTGACTAAGAGTTCATCACCCACTTGAATGTGTTGTAAGCGTGAAGTCAACGGACCGTTTTGCACTTTAATGGAGAAAAATTCCAAATACTCTGCATAATTGGGGCTGGCGATGGAGTACGCACGCACCAAGGGTCTGTCGTCTACCATTAAGCCTATCATGGCAAATTCACCATTACGAAAACGCAAGCCGTCATCACGGGTGGTTTTGATGGTAAATAAGCTGTCGTTCCAGTGATGAACGTGAGTAACGGTTTCGGTGCGAAATTTAGACATAGCCTATCCTTACTAGAGTTTTTAAAGAAATGAAATAACAAAATGACGTGAGTGGTCGTATAATAAGCACATTCATTGCCAGCCATATAAAAAGCCAGCTCAATATGATAGCAAAAAATGACACAAATTGCCCAATTAACGCCAGTTTGGAGCATGATAACTTGGAGCATGACAATATGGAACATCACCTTGCAAATTTAGCAGATGTAACCTTGCCTGTGGTGGGGGTGCATCACTCACCCATGACGCAAAAATTTGGTTTGCCACGCCAGCCTAATTTGGTTGATGTGCGGTCTGTCATTGAGTTGTTACCCCCTTATGACGTGTTTGATGCGGTTGTGGGGTTGGATAATTTTAGTCATCTGTGGTTGCATTGGTATTTTCATGCCAATCGTCAAGCAACGCAAACAGAGTATTCACAAGCCCAATTTAGAACAAAAATACGTCCACCAAGGTTGGGTGGTAATGATAAAGTGGGTGTATTTGCCAGTCGTAGCATGTACCGTCCCAGTCAGATGGGCATGTCGGTGGTGCGTTTGCAGGGCATTGAAACAAGACAGGGACAGTTGCTGATTCATGTCATTGGGGCAGATTTATTGGATAAAACGCCCATTTTAGACATTCGCCCTTATGTGCGTTACAGCGATGCCATTATTGATAGCCATGACGGTTATGCCGATGCCAAACCATCAACTTGCCAAGTGCATGTTTGTCAAGATGCCAAATGCCAGTTTGATAAGATTGTTAAAGACTTGCAGACAGAAGGTTTGATTAATGACCATTTGCTGACTTCTTTACATGATGCTGATTGGCACATCATCACCGCCTTGATTGCTCAAGATCCACGCCCTGCTTATCGTCAAAAGGTCAGTCAGCGAGAGTATGTCATGCGTTATAAAAATATTGACGTGCGTTTTGTACAAAGAACACAAGGACAGTTAGAAGTGATTGGGGTTAATAAAATAGCTTAACATAAAAAATAGCTGAACATAAAATGGGCTAAAGCTGGCTCATTGTCCCATCAAGATGGGTAATCATGGGCAATTAAGTGACTTGTGCCATGTTGCTTAACAAGTTATCATTAAAAAATTATGATTATCAAAATATGATCATCAAAAATGGATAAGTTTATGAAACAGCAAACCCAAGTAAAAAAACTGACTTTAGTTGCTCTGACAGCCATGACGGTTTTGACAGGTTGTAATACCATCAGTGGTTTTGGTCAAGACATATCCGCAGTTGGTAATACCGTCAGTAACAGGGCCAGTCAAGTCAAACAAAGAATGGGAGGGCATGACGGATATGTAGGGCATGACGGATATACAGGACATGGAGGATATTAGGGACATGCCTTTTTGTTGGCAACACTCTATTTATCATCTGCCATCATTTATCACCTGCCCTTGATGATATTTTATATACAATACAAATTGTATACAATACAAAAACAGACAAACATGTCGGTTTTATGTCATGCTTAATTTGGGTTGCATGTATTCATGTCATTCATGTAACGATGCAAATTCAACTTTATCTTTCAATTTTATCTTTATCTTTTTGGAGACATTTATGAAAAAGCTAACCCTAGTTGCCTTGGCTGCCATGATGGTTTTGACAGGTTGTAATACCATCAGTGGTTTTGGTCAAGACGTATCAAAAGCAGGTAACACTGTCAGCGACACCGCCAATGACGTTAAGCAAAAAATTTAATGTCATTTGATTTTGATGGTGGTTTTGTTTGGTTGTTTTGATTAAGATAAGAGTCATTCAAGCTTAACCAAATCCAAGCTTATATCAGCATAAACCCTAACTTGATTAAGTTGGGGTTTTTTCTATGGTCTGGGTTTTGGGTTGTGATTTTACGTTGATAAGTCCATTTGGTTAAGTGGGTGTTTGCCTTTATAATAAACGTCTTTTACAGCACATAAATTTTACAGCACATAAAGATAAGCCCATGAGCATACCGAGATATTCTTTGTTGATAGATTTGCGTTGGTGTTTAGATGAGTTGTTAAATGACGGCATTTTAGATGCTCGCAGTTATCATCTTGTCATCACCAGTAATCGTGAAAAAAACAAACCGCCATTACAGATCATTGCTGATTATCAATTAAAATCTGCCATTCATCACACACCGTTAGATTTGCCAGCACTCAATGTGTGGCTATCTGGTAAGGCAGGCATGCCTTTGGTGCGTATTGACCCACTTAAAGTTGATGTGCCAGCCATCACTGATGTGATGAGTTTTGCTTATGCTAAGACGCATCATATCTTAGTGGTGGAAGTCAATGATGACACGGTGCTGATTGGCACTGACCAACCGTTTTATCGAGATTGGCACAGCAACATTGCTCAAATCATCAAGCCAAAGACCTTTGATACTGTCTATGTCAGTCCTGACCAAATTAATCGCTATCGACAAGAGTTTTATCATGTTACCAAGGCCATCGCAGGGGCAAGTCATGTCCACAGACGCAATGGCAGTGACGTTACCAATGTTGAAGCATTACTTCAGTTGGGTGATAAAGACAATCCAGATGCCAATGATCAACACATTGTCAAAGTGGTGGATTGGCTGTTGCAATATGCGTTTGAGCAACGAGCAAGTGACATTCATCTAGAGCCAAGACGACAGACAGGTAAGGTGCGTTTTCGCATTGATGGGGTGCTACATACGGTGTATGAAATGCCATCAGCCATCATGACTGCTGTTACTGCACGCATTAAGATTTTAGGTAGGCTCAATGTGGCAGAAAAGCGTAAACCACAAGATGGACGCTTAAAAACACGCACCCCAAAAGGCTTAGAAACCGAATTGCGATTGTCCACCATGCCCACGGCGTTTGGCGAAAAACTGGTGATGCGAGTGTTTGACCCTGAAGTGTTGGTGCGTAGTTTTGGTCAGTTGGGATTGACAGGCAAGCATTATGAGATGTGGCAACAGATGACCGCTCAACCCAATGGCATTATTTTGCTCACAGGACCGACAGGTTCAGGCAAGACCACCACCTTATATAGCACCCTAAAACAACTGGCGACTGAAGCGGTCAATGTCTGTACCATTGAAGACCCCATCGAAATGGTTGAGCCAAAATTTAACCAAATGCAGGTCAATCCCAGTATTGATTTGCATTTTGCTGATGGCATTCGCTCACTGATGCGTCAAGACCCTGATGTCATCATGGTGGGGGAAATTCGAGATGCTGAGACCGCTAACATGGCAGTACAAGCGTCATTGACAGGGCATTTGGTGTTATCCACCTTGCACACCAATGATGCCCCCAGTGCAGTAACACGTTTACATGATTTGGGCATACAGCCATTTTTGACATCAGCAACCTTAGTTGGTATTGTGGCACAGCGTCTTTTGCGTACCCTTTGCCCACATTGTAAAAAAGCATTAAACTTAAGCGATTTATCTGCCCAAGGTCAGCAAGAGCAAGAGTTAGCCGAAGCGTGGACGCACCAGTGGCAAGAGTTGGTGACTCCTTGGACTGCTAAGCTGCCCACAGTGGCGTATCTGCCAAAAGGGTGTGAGCAGTGCCGTCACACAGGTTATCAAGGACGAGTGGGCATCTATGAGATGTTGGGTTTTTCTAATGCCATTAAAAAAATGGTGGCACAAAATGCTGACTTAAATCAGCTTAAAAAACAAGCCTATGATGAAGGCATGCAACCGTTAAGGCTGGCAGGGGCAAAGAAAATCGCCGAAGGTGTTACCAGCATTGATGAAGTGTTGCGTGTTGTGCCGTTAAATTAAGAAAATGATGTTTAAATAAAACGCATTTAAACAATCCATAAAATGAAACAATCCATAAAAAAGAGTCGCCATTTATGTTTACTGACACCCATTGTCATTTAAATCGTTTAAATCTTGATGCGTATCAAGGCAATTTGCAGCCCATTTTTGACAACATGAAGCAAGCTCAAGTCAGTAAAGCCATGGCAATCATGTGTGATTTGGCTGAATTTGATGACATTTATGACATAATCCAGACTTATCAAAGTCCACAATTACAGCTTGGCATGAGTGTGGGCGTGCATCCATCTGAAGACTTGGCAACATTGACTTCTGCTGATGTGGATACCTTATTGCGTATGGCGGATAACCAGTTGGTATGGGCAATCGGTGAGACAGGGTTAGATTATTATTGGAGCGAAGACAACAAACTTGCCCAACAACAAAGTTTGGTTCGTCATATTGCCGTCAGCCAACAGCTCAAAAAACCGCTGGTGGTGCATACCCGTTCTGCCAAGGCGGATACTTTGGATATTTTAAAGGCAGAAAAGGCTGAACACGGCATCATTCATTGTTTTACCGAAGATTGGGCAACCGCAAAGACAGCGTTAGACATGGGTTTTTATGTCTCTTTTTCTGGCATTGTTACATTTAAAAATGCTCAGGCGTTACGAGATGTTGCCAAAAAAGTTCCCAAAGACCGATTGTTGATAGAAACTGACAGCCCCTATCTTGCTCCCATGCCTTATCGTGGTAAACCCAATGAGCCAAGCTTAGTGCCTTATGTGGCACAGTGTTTGGCAGAGATTTTGCAGGTGGATTGTGCAAAGATTGCCAGTTTAACCACGCAAAACTTTGATAATTTACTGGCACAGTACTGTTAAAAACAGTATGATTAAAATCAGCGTCATTAAAATAAGCGTTGTGTGCTAAAGGAGTCACTGCGACATGAGTCGTCAAAAACAGTTCAAAGCCAGAGAAGACAGCATTCTTACGATGGCAGAGCAGTTGTTGTTGGAATCAGGAGAAGGGGACATTACCCTTGATGCGTTGGCAGAGCAGTTGGATTTGGCAAAAGGGACATTGTATAAGCATTTCTCCAGCAAAGATGAGTTGTATTTGCGTATCATCATTCGTTATGAAGAGTCATTGTATCACAGCACCATGGTTGATGATTGCCATGCCGCTGGGGTTGCCAGAATTATTTTGCAGCTGCTTATGAGTCCACAAAAAGCCATTTTGCTTAATCAAATAGAAGAGCGACTGGCAGCGTCTACCATAGGATTAAACCGTTTATTTACCGAGTTGTATCACATTCGCCGTCAGCGTATGCAACGTGCGTTAGATGTGGTGGGTGGCTATTTGGACGAAAAACAAAGCAGTATGAGTACCAGAGATTATCTGTCCAGCATTTGGGCGTTGGGGCAGGGGGGTGCAGGGCTATTAAACTCCAGTTTTTATCAGCGGTATTTGGGTGACAGAACCACGTTGCGTTATGCGTTTGTTAAGCAGATATTGGACATGCCAGCTCAATATCCCATGGCAGACAGCAAGCATCTTGAGCAAGACAGCCAAGAACGCATCAAAATAAGACAATAGATTGATAAAGCGTTGGATTAATGAATACAAATGCTCAATTAAGAGATGTTGCCTTACACCATAAAACATCAAAACCCATGCCATTCATGCCATTAACGTTTACCATCATGCCCCAAAAGACACCAGTAAATCCACATCAAATCAATGGATTTACTTTGGTTGAGTTGATGGTGGTGATTGTCATTTTGACGATATTTGCTGGCATGCTCACCATGTCAGTCAGCAGTGGCGATGTGCGAAAAAACATGGCGTATCAAGAGCATTTGGTTGACAGCATGCACTATCTGCGTCTGTTATCACAAGAGCGTGTGCAACCGATGGGCATTCGTTTTGATGTGGATAAAACAGGCAAGCCCACTGCCAAAGTCATGGTGTTACAAAATCCTTATGCCCATCATCAAATGGACCATCAAACTGATACCAAGCCAAAAAATGCCATGGAACTGTCGGGAATGTCAATAAATACCAATGCACTTACCCAACAAGCATCGCTTAACCCCACTTGGGTTATCGATGACAGCATCAACTTGCCGATACCACCCAATGGACTTGTCATCGACATACAATCCAACCAAGATGCTCATAACCAAAACGCTCAACCACGCACTGGGCAAGACAGCCCACTGAATGACCCAGTCAATCACCAAATTAACAAAAAAATCCGCACAGAAATGGCTTCATTCAATCCATGGCTGGCTTCTGCTCAAACGCCACAAATCGTTTGGTTTGGCACAGGTGAAAGTGCTGCTGTCATCATCACCATGCGATATCATGACCGACCTGTGGGTGAAACCATACAACTGTTGCCCAATGGCGAAGTCGTCTATGGGGCAATGCAATGAATGCCATCAATACCGTGAATACCACACAACGCATTGGTCAACAAAACGGGTTTACCTTGATAGAAGTGATGGTGGCATTGGCAATATTGGCGGTGGTGGCAGTGGCTGCCAGTCAAGCGAGCATGGGCTATTTAAGGACAGTCGAAGGCATGAAAAGTAGGACGTATGCTCAATTTGTGGCACAAAACGCCGCTGTGCAACTTCGCATCAACCAAGACTGGCCACAAGCCAATCGCAGTGAAAACATCACTCAACAAGGGCATGCTTGGCACGTACAATACCAAATCGTAACAGATTTACCCAACTTACCTGATGATCTACAAGTGATTGACATCATTGTTAGCCCCGCCAATCAAGCCAACATCAGCCAAGCGTCAGATGACACACGCATCGCCACTGTGGGCAGTCAGATACGTTTGGTACTAAATAAACCAAGCCCATTTAATCAAATCAACTAAATTAACCAGACCAAATTAACCAAACCAAAAATTAACTAAGTTAAAGTCAAATCAATCATGCCTGTTTATCATCACCGCTTAAATTGTTTCAATCAGGGCAAAAGCCAACACGGTTTCACCTTAATAGAGCTGTTGGTGGCGATGACCATATTTGCGATGTTGGCAGTGGCAGGCTGGCAAGTGTTCGCTTCATTGAACCGCACAAAAGAGCAAACCCAAATCCATAAGCAAACCTTATCTGAGTTGCAATATGCCTATTTGCAACTGCAAAAAGACTTCGCTCAAGCGGTGCCTTGGCAACAAGTTACCCCAAATGATGCTCAGAACAATGTTCAAAACAATGCTCAAAACAATGCTCAAAAAAACACGCCACAAACAAACAATGGTCAAGCGAATAACCACCAAGCCACATCTGATGACGTCAAACCTGCATTTCGTCTTAATGCCAATGGGGTAAGCTTTATCCGTTTTGCTGATGCCGACCCACGTTATCCACTGACCCCTGCGTTGGTTAAAGTCAGCTATCACTTACATGATGGGCGTTTGTTGCGTGAGCAATCTTATGCCATTGACAATGTGAGTGTTGATGCCAGTGTTAACGACAGTATTCATACCAGTGCCAACGCAGCAGCGGTGATTTTAGGCAGGAACGCCAGCGTAAATGAACTACATTGGCACGCCTTTACCCCTAAAATGGTAACAGTGTTTGGTGCTGATGTTGATGCCAATTTGCCCGATAACGGTACAGTTGCTCATTCATTATTACCAAAGGGCGTGAGTGTGAGCTTTGAGTATATGAATGAGCCACTGCAATGGCAATTTTTGGTTGGTGGTGCGATGGATACAGAACAAGCAGGAGATGCCAATGTCAACTAAAACTGACTTCCTGCTTGCTTGCTTGCCTTGTTCGTCAAGTCGTTATTCACATGCCAAGCCACCACCACTGATATCCACCAATGCACAACAGGGCATGGCATTGTTAACGGTGCTGTTGTTGGTGGTGGCGATTGTGGTGGTGGCAGGATCGATGCTTGCCAGCCAAAAATTGAGCATTCGCCAAACCAGCTTGGTTTTGGATAACAACCAAAACCGTCAGAATCTTCAATCAGGCTTAGTGATTGCCAAAAGCATCATAGAACAAGAGCAGCAGACCAATGACCATGATGGCATGGAAGATGCGTGGGCGAAACCCATGCCGTCCATAGAATTGGGTGGTCAACGCTTACAGATTTACTTGAATGATGCCAGTGGTCGCTTTAATCTTAATAATCTTTATCAAGATGGGCAGGTCAATGACTTAGCGTATGCCAGCTTAAAATCTTTATTATCCAATTTGGGGTTAGAGACAAACATTGCCAGAGAAATATTGGATTTTCAAGACACTGATGCCAGCGTGTATGGTGATGGCGGAGATGAGCAGGTGGTGTATGCTGATGGGGGAAAATTTGCGAATCAGCCTTTTGTCAGTATCGAGCAATTATTGGCACTGCCCAGTATGGACATGGTGAGCTATCAACGGTTACGCCCATTTGTCAGTGTCTCACCAAAGTTTTTACCCATCAATGTCAATACCGCAGATCCGTTGCTTATCAGTGCTGTTTTAAATGCCAACACTCAAAATAAGCAGCTTTCATCGAATAGTAACCATGGTAACAATGCCAACAATCAACATGGCAACTCTCCACCGCCCATTGATGTCTTGCCAGAGCAGTTGCCTGATTTTCGTACTCACCCATTAAAAAATGTAGAAGAGCTTTGGCAACAACCTGTGTTTCAAGCCTATTTAAACCGACAACAGCAAGTCAATGCCAATCAAAACAGCAACAACAGCAATACTGATAACAGCGGCAACAGCAATCACTTGACTGAACAAGCCAAACGCATGTTTGCCGTAAGTAGCCAAGCATTTCATGCACAAGTTACAATCAATGACAAACGTCAAGGATACATGACGGCTTTGATTGTTAAATCTGAATCTGACAGACAAGAAAATGACCAAGAACCACAACAAGGGTTTATGATTGGTGGTCTGTTAGTCTCAGATCAAGACAATTCCAAACCAGCTTGGCATATTATTTACCCCAGATATTGGGCGTATCAACCACAATAACCACAATCACAATGACCGCCCATCTAATACAGTTTCTTCATGAGATTGCCAATTATACGCCCCATAATACAGCATTTGTGTTTGTCGAGTACAGTCATGGAGCATGGCTTCTTTTCGTTGAATAAAAGTTGATGTGTCTTGTGCCATGCTGTCATCTTGAATGGCATCATCACCGTTATCATGGGCATCATTGTCATGAATATGGTTGGCGGCATAATTAAGCTCAATCCAATCAATAATCCATGAAAACGACATGTTTACCCCTGTGATGGCAAGCAAACGGCGGTCATAGGCATTGATGTGAGCAAAGGCAGGTTGCAATGCCAAATCCTCTGCCATGATGTCAGCGAACAACTCTATCTGAGTGGCAATGGCATGACGCACCGCTTCTGAGCCACCAAAACGTTCGCTGGCGATAAACTGCCAATACTTTGGGTGGGCATCTATGGCATCAAAAAATAATTGCACACTTTTGGCAATTTGTCTCTCAAAACTGCGTTTTTTACCCAAGTGCATGTGATCACGCAGTATTGCCAGTGCTTGTCCAAGCTCGTCTTCCACCAAGGCACGCCCCAAATCTTCCATATCAGCAAAATGCCGATAAAAAGCAGTTGGCACAACCCCAACCTCACGGGTAACTTGTCTTAGACTTATCGAACTAAAGGATTGTCCTGTCAGGCATAACGTCAGTACCGCATCATAAAAGGATTGTCTGGTTTGGCGTTTTTTTTGTTCTCGAATGCTCATCTTTAAGATGCCTTGCGTGGGAACTTCTCAGGCAGATAACAACGCAAATAAGCAATGCCAGCGGTGATGGCTTCTTGTTTCATGTCATCGGTTAATGTGCCTTGAGTGCGATAAGCCAACATCAGCACACCATTGATGATGCTATAGCCAATGAGCAACACCTCTTTGATGCTTTCGTATTCAGGAACTTCATACTGTGATGCCAGTTTCTCATACACCAGATTGACCACTTGATGCTCAACACGCTCGCCATGGGTGTCATGCCCAAACTCAGGAGCATTGGCCTCATATATCAACTTAGCTTTGCTGATGTCGTTATTTAACACCTCAACCAAGTGGTTTAATAACCCTGTGATATAGCCTTGCCAACGATCAAAGCGTTGCACATCGACTTGCTTGAGCTCTTCGATGATCTCGATGGCATTTAAAAAACGTAACGCCAAAAACACCGCTTCTACATTGGGAAAAAAGTGATAAGCAGACGCTCTGGGAATGTCTGCTTCTTCACACACATCTGCCAATGTGATGTCATTGATGGTGTGTGTCTCGCTTAACTTTTTGGCGGCTGACAGTAACTTTTGACGGCGAATGCGTCCTTGTTGGCTGGTAAACTTAAATTTGTTGGGGACTAACTTTTTTGCCAAGTCAGAATTAACCAATAAATCTTCGATGATGTCATCACGGGAGTTATTCATAAAACAATCTCAAAACAATCTAACAATCTCAAACTAAACAGCGTAAGCTTTAATAATAACATAACTAAAAGTCATAAAACCAAATTTAGCACATCATATCTTGGGCAAATGCGGCATGCTGATGCTGATAAACGCCAGTCAACAACTCAACAACTTAACAACCAAGCCAATCAATGCCAGCCACTCAATGGTAGCATAAAAAATGACCTTTGATGCACAAAGGTCATTTTTTATTATTATCAACGAACTAAACGCATCAACGAGTTAAACGATTCCAGCCATCACGAACAGCCAATTTGGCTTGTTCCCAAGTTAAACGAGAGTTGGCTTTAAACTCTTCCCATGAACTTTTAAGCTCAGATTCATGGTCTTCAAAACGAGTGTTGGCAGGATAGCGTGAACGCAAGCTGTGACCTGCACGATATGCAGGACGATAGTCTTGGTCATAATCAAAATCACTGTTGTAATAAGAGGTGGTGGTGTGGTTTTCACGCCAATAAGTATCAAACTCAGAGTCATCAAACGGAGTAACACGATACCAAGCATCACGGGTGGCGTGTTTGGCATCTTCCCATGCTAAGCGAGACTCGCCTTTGACCTCTTCCCAAGATTGACGAAGATCAGACTCATGGTCTTCAAAACGTGCATCAACATCATATTGATGACGGTTAGAATAACCGACCGCATAGGCAGGGTGATAATCACGGTCAAAATCATACCCTTCTTGATAATAAGGCACTTTGGCGTAATGGGCTCTCCAGTAAACTTGCTCTTGCGTGGGGTCAATGGCTTCAGCAGCGGCCTTACCTGCACTACCACCCACAATCGCACCGATTGCACCACCAATCAATGTGCCTAATGGCCCTGCCACTGAGCCAATGGCAGCACCAGCGGCAGCACCACCCACACCACCGATTCCTGTACCGATTGGGTGTGAACCAGGCTCACCAGTGATTGGGTCAGCGTTAAGATCCTCTTTGGATTCTTTTGACATGTTTTTTATTTCATCACGGTTAATATTGTCGTGCTTGCTCATGGTTATGTCCTTAAAAGTTGTCATTGACAGATGCCAACATTGCATCTGTCACATCAAATTGCCAATCAAAATGTTGCATTAAAAGTTCATATTAAGACATGACTGACAAGACTCACCAATATATCCGCTTATCAATCAAATCTGACCATCATTTTAAACATAATGACTGGAAAAATATACGCATATTTTGTTAGCTTTGTCATCATCATACGGGCTTTGTGTGAGAGTATGTAAAATTGAGCAGAGCCATTATCTTTTTATGAGTGGTGAACTAGGAGTGCAAATACCAATGATGACTATAAAATTTCTAAGCCACGCATGTGGTGGTGAACACAGCATTCATTTTATAATGCAATCAAAAGGCTTTCTAAGCCACGCGCATGTGGTGGTGAACTTTGTCAATGGCGTTTTGTAGTCCAGATATTTTCTAAGCCACGCATGTGGTGGTGAACCAAAAGACTTACCAAGTCGCTACCGTTGGTGTTTTCTAAGCCACGCATGTGGTGGTGAACCCAAAGAGCTATATAACCACATCGCTGCCGCATTTCTAAGCCACGCATGTGGTGGTGAACATATACGGTTTCTGACATAAACACCTCTTTTGTTTCTAAGCCACGCATGTGGTGGTGAACGTTTTGGTACCAAAGAGATGGTATATCAGTATTTTCTAAGCCACGCATGTGGTGGTGAACCTGATGATGGTGACTTTCGTAAATGTGAAGATTTTCTAAGCCACGCATGTGGTGGTGAACAGCCGACCGCCCACTTGTTGAGAATTGGAAACTTTCTAAGCCACGCATGTGGTGGTGAACTGTCTTGTTATCTCAAAGCCTGCTTGCTCTAATTTCTAAGCCACGCATGTGGTGGTGAACTGGGTCGTGGGGGTCGGATAGGTTGTAGCGGTTTTCTAAGCCACGCATGTGGTGGTGAACAAATTATCTGCCCTTGTTCAAGTTTTGCTCTTTTTCTAAGCCACGCATGTGGTGGTGAACTGGTTAGCTTGTGCTTCTTGACGTTCAAGAATTTTCTAAGCCACGCATGTGGTGGTGAACTGTAAGGGGGCAAAACCCCCTTAACCCCCTGTCTTTCTAAGCCACGCATGTGGTGGTGAACAAGCCGTCTATTTCGCCCTTAGCGAGCGTTTATTTCTAAGCCACGCATGTGGTGGTGAACTCGTGCAATCTCAAAACCTGATTGCGTTAGCATTTCTAAGCCACGCATGTGGTGGTGAACAAGGATTATAAACGATAAACATAAGTCATATCAAGGCTTATCGTAAAAATAACCTTTTTTACCCTATTTTTTTGCCTTGATGTAACTTATTGATTTTTATCATGTTTTTAAATGATGAAAAAATAAGGGTCATGATATCTTCTGTTATCACAATAAGTCATCATCACCAGTGGGGGACTGTCACTGATGCTGAAGGGTTGTTAATCCCATAGGTATTAAATGTGCCTGCCAAAGGGGTGTCTGTCTGTGTTTGCTCAATAGACAGTTTATATTGATGACCATTGCGACTGCTGGTTAGATTAATATAGGGATGGCTTGGATTGGAGACATCATAATGCTGGCACATTTTGACTGCTTCATCATAGCTGACGTTGTGGTATGTTGCGTAATTTTTGACATAAAAATGTAAACTTTTATGCCGATACCGATTCACCACCACATACCCTGTTGCTTTATCTCCCACCTCTTTAATCCCAGTCAGATGGACATAGTCAATCAGACCATCTAATCGAGCAGACAGGGCCAATTTTTCCAGGTCATCAGCCGTATTGGCAAAAATGCGCAGTTTATTACCAAGTGTGGCAATGGTTTTATCGTTTTTTTGTTGATGTTTATATTGGGGAAAACTCACCCCAATACCGTCTATGTCATGTTTATTTTTGACATCAGCAAGGGCAATATGTAGCTGAGCATACACCTTACTCCATAAGAAGTAAGGTGAAATATCTGCATCAGCCATTAGCGTCATTTCTTGATAAACATTCATCATCAATCATTCCCACCAAATACACCACCACGAATGAGATTTGCCACGACAAAATGTTTCTCATCATCAGACATCGCTTCTTGATTAACGAATTTAACCATCAGAGAATACAGGTCAGTTTTGCTGGTACGATGGGCCTTTCCCTGAGTAGGCACAGCACCATACGGTTCAATCGCAATGGCAGGCTTAACAAGTTGGGCTTCATCACTTGTGTACCAAGTATCAATGGTGCGAATGGCATTACCGATTTTCTCAGAATGCAATCCTGCACATAGCCCAGTTGGTGTTTTGATTTGGTATAAAAACTTGGATTTATTATCTTTGTCTTTATCACGCATTTCTTGAGAAGGAAAAACACGCTGACCCGAGCCAACTTTGGCAAAGGCTTCTACTTTTAACAATAAGTATTTATCAGTTGCAAAGGCATCTGCCACATATTGAGCCAATTCATCGAGTTTGGCATCTTTTATATCAAAGTTTTGTAAAGCGATGTCATGGGCATTAAAAGTCCAAGATTTATCGTTATTTTCGGTGTCAATGATATTCACTTCAATTTGTTCTGTTCCTACTCGATTTCGCCATAAAAAGCGACCATTGGCAAGATTTTGCACATAACGCTTGGCAAGTGGTAACAGTGTGATTTCTTGCTGATAGGCTTGATAGGCATGTTGCAATTTGTCTAAAAATTCTGGGCGATTATTGGTAACGGCTTGGTCAATATTACCCAAAAATTTTACCGTAAAAGTTACCTTTAATGTGTCCATATCGTGGGGAATGCTGGCATCATCACCCCATACGATGTTAGGTTGAATTTTCTCTTTATCATCAACGCCATATTGGCTTTTGGTGGCACGGTTACGCTTATCATGTAATTGAATGTTTTGCCATGCTTGACGGTTGGCTCTATTTTCCCATAATCCTGCTTGCATCAGACCATCTGATGGTTCGATTTTACGGCTAAATGCCAGAACACTTGGCACAGGGGCTTGATTTTTCGTTTTTGTTGATTTTGCCATAAGAATGACTCCTGATGAAAAAATTCGCTGAGGTTTAAATTGATGAATTACCAAATAAGTCATCAAATAAATCGTCTAAAGAATGTGATTTATCTTCTGACGGATTGTTTTTTGATGGATTGCCTTTTAATGGATTGTCTTTTAATGGATTGTCTTTTAATGGATTGTCTTTTAATGGATGAATTTGACTTTGACTGGTTGAATTTTGCTGACATAAATACCATTCATTTTCTACCTGATATTGCCAAAATAATGAATCAAGCGAATGAATGCGATGAACACTTTGCCACTCTCCCAAACCATGCACCGCTTCAACAAACCGAAACGGATAGCGAGTATCACGAAGATTTTCTACTTGTTCTGGCTCATAAAGTGGACTAATGCCTTTATAGCCAATCATTAACGGCACAATCCAGCCTTGTTTATTTGATGGGACATGGCGTTGCCAACTGATTTCTTCGGTTTGCTCCTGTTTGATTGCCATTTCTTTAAAAGCAAAAAAATCTGTCCAAATATCGAGCAATGACTGGTTGGTATTTTCGCCATGTTCAATTTGGATATTGTCAAAATGTTCTTGAAGCAGCCTTGTTGCATCCATCAGCACAAAACTGGGCAATAAGATATGTTTTAAGTGATTTAATAATTTGTCTGAGTCACTTAACAAATGAATGTTTGTTAATTTCTTAATGCTTCCACCCGCCAAACGAGACTGATACACCAAGTTTTTGATGGTTTGATGATAACTGGCCACCCTCTCTGAATTGTTGGATAATGTGCCTTGACAACGTAATAACACCGACACCGTCATATCCATCTTACCTTCTTCGATAATGGGTGCTGGTTTTTTAGCATCATTACTCTTGCCTTTTAATGTAGACGGCGGATGACGGTTTTGGATAAATTTGGTATAAGCATTTTGATAATGATTAGCCACATAATGATTAACCACATAATGATTAACCACATAGTCATGGCAAAAAATCGCACAACCATTTAGCTCAATGTCAATTAAGTTTTTTAACTTGCGTGATAAAGCATGTTCAAAACCAAGGAATGCAGTTACCGCAGGAAATCCATAAGTAAATCCAGCAATCGCATTGGCATTTTCAACTTGCAGTCGCTCTAATAGAATGTAATCTGCCATGAATTACTCCGCTTTTAAAACTTGATAAAATTCTTTTAAAATTGGGGTCATGATTTTAAGCCATAAGTTTTCTAAAGATTTGGTGCGATTTTCATCACCAACGCCTTTACTTATCCAAGCAACCATGTCTTGCTTTAATTCATCCAAATACAGTTCAATTTGAGGCTGTGAATATTTTTTATCAGTGAATGGTTGGCCATCAATGATGATGGATAAATAAGGAGGAATTTTATGATTTTTTGTCCAACCTACAGGCTGGTTTTTTCTGATGAATAACAATTCATCACAAACTGCATAAATAATGTCTTCAATGACTGTTTTTAATGCCAATTTTCGTTCATAATTAATGAATAAGTCATTTTTCTTAAAAATATTGAGCAAATATTTTACTTTAGAAAATGAATGTTCTTGATGGATTTTTTTTAAAATCTGTGTCATCGATGTGGGTGGATTGGGGTTAACTGTCCATTTGGGTGGTAACGCAGCAAACAAATACAACTGCCCATTTCGTTGACCATTGAGTATTGATACATTTTGATGATTGCTTTTTGTTACTCCAAGTGTGGCAACGTTTGGATAAAAGACCCAAATCTGGTTACTCCAAGCGTTTTGTTTTCTGGCAAGGTTTGCCTGATTTGTTGTGTCATTACTTGCTTTGATTGCAAGTGCAATCTCATGTGCTAAGGAGCTAGAATACATGGGTGAAACCAAATGATAATCATGATTATTACCCATTGGAATATAAATCTGTTTGGCTAAAGTATGACTACAAATCTGTTGCGACTGATAAGCTTTTTTTATTTGAGATGACCAATATGCTTGTTTTTCTTTATCATCAGTTATCTTGGCAAAAAAGCTGGCATCTTCTGCTAAAAAATTACCAAGTTGTTTTTTTGAATCCTTAACAGGAAGGGTTAAAAATTTTGTGATTTGTGCCACATCGGCATCTAAATAGCCATTGTCCAAAAAACGACCACCAACAGATTGTGTGGTTATTAAATAAGGATATTTATCAGATTGGCTGACATCTCGTAAACTCATTGCCCGACTGCTTGAATGCGTCAGCTTGGCAACATGAGAGACATTTAAAAAAACTTTATGGGTATTTTCGGCAACCTTGTCTAGCCAAGCCACAATTTCATGTTCATCTCGAATTTTTTGTTTATCAACTTCGCTAAAATTCCCTTTTGCCTGTTTTTGTTTTTGCTCAATGGCTTTATGGATTTTTTGTGATAAAAAATCGTCAATTATTTGTTTGATGATTACTGCATCTGTCATTTTATACCTATTTATTCAAGCTCTGAAAATATGCCCAAAAATGGGTGATAATAGTATTGTTTGTTGGAGTTTTTATGATAAGGCACAGTCACTTCGCCGTAAATATTGGGTATTTCCTCAACTTCGATACCCAATCGCTCTGCAATTTGCTGATAACGAGTTTTCTCATCGGTATTAAACCATGAAAAATTATCTTTACCAAACTTAATTTCATTGTAATTTAAAATATGTTGGCTTTTAATCAGTTTGATAGATGAATGGTCAGAATCATCTCGTATCAACCAAGTCAGATTGCCTTGAGAATTTGGCGCAAGAATGAATGTTTTTTCTGGTGAAGACAATCGAAATGGCTGTTGACGTTGAATTTCACCTGTCCAAGTGACTTTCTGATTCCACCAAATTTTGGCATTATTTGGTTCAAATAGCTGTCCTTTTTGCCAATCACCCACCAATTTATACCAATAGGCACTTTGTTCTAAGGCGACCAGATTGTCATAAGGGGGTTGGCTGGGGCGGATTAATTGAATGCTCGGTATCGAATTGATATGTTGATATTGCTCGGTTTTTAAGGTGTGTGTTATCGATTTATCACCGTCAAGGTGATATTTTTGACTTTCAAAGCCGGGTTTTTCATAGACAATGCGATTGCCTTTTAACATTTTATAGTTTTTGTCCAAAATAAAGAGATTTTCATCATTCACAGGCTGTTTACGATGGCGTTGTAGGCGACCTGCCAATTGAATCAATGAACGCATGGAGCTGGGTTCAGCAATCGCCCAATCATAATCATGATCACGCCCAACTTCACAAACAGACGTTGCTAAGACCACAAAAATATGATTTTTGCTGTTCGGTTGTCGTTTGATGGCCTCTATGATTTCTGATTGTTGCCAAATGGTGTTGGGTTGTTTGCGATTGACCAATCTGTCTAGCTTTTCTTCAATCATAGAGCGTTTGGCTAAGGTAAATTGACTGTGATAAACACAATAATGAACACAACAATCATCGTGATTATTGTGTTTGATTAAAGCTTGGGCAACTGCAACCAAAGGGTTAATGTTGGCAAATCTGACGACACCAAACGAAATAGCATGCTTGCCATTAGATTGGTGGTGATTGGTGTGAGCAGAAAATATGGTTTTATGAATGGTCAGTGTCAGTAAGTCCAATGCTGTTTGTTTGCTGAGAATTGGCTCAATCATTGGTTTAATGATTGGCACAATCTTCGCTTTACGAGTGGGGGTGTTATCTTCAGCTAATTTGTTGATGCGTTTGTCAACAAAGTTCTTATGTTGCCGAATAAAGTCATCGTGATTGTGCGTAAAGATGGATTGAGTTAAAAATTCATCAAACCAAGCACATACAATGGGTGGCTGTTGATTGTCAGCAACCATACATTGATGATAAATTTTTCGTCCTGCTTGATAAGCTTCAAACAATGCACTTGCCATGGCAGGGGGAATTGTGGCACTTGATAATAACACTTTTGAACCAAGCATGCCTGCCCAATTCGCCAAACGGGCCAATGCTGGTAAATCTGCTAAGTTGAATTCATCAGGTTCATCTAAAACCAAATCACCACTTAAAAGCCGTAGCATGGGTGCGATTTGTTTGCCCCCACGTAAGCTTTCTGTGGCAGGAATGAGATGGTCAATGGTGCTGACAAGAATGGGGGCATGAAGCAATTTTTGGTATTTAGGGTTTTTTTCAAACCATGTGCTGAGTAAAGAGTTGTTATCAAGCTCAATATCATCATCGTAATCAATGTCAAAATCATCATCCAGTTGTAAACTTTCACTGCCTTGCATCGCCAAAGCGGTGCTTTCTAAGTCTTCAAGCAACTGCTGTTGTTCTTTTAAAAGTTGGCTGCCTTTTTGTTCTGCCTGATGATTGGCGTTCAGCAGTCTTAAAATCGCTTTTGAGCCAATGAGTGTGGCGATTTCGCCATTATCTAAATGTAGGTTTTTTTGTAACGCTTGCCCTGTTTGTGTGGTGAGCGTGCGCAAACCGAGTGCGACACTAAAACGACAGCCTTTGTTTTTATCCGCAAGAGCATAGATGATTCTGGCGTTGGCAAAGGTTTTGCCTTTACCTGTTGACGCCATATTGATGCCAAAAAAACCACCATTTTGGCTTTGTGAATTGATTTTTTGACTGAGTGCCACGGCTTTATTTTGCCATTGGTTTAATTGTGGGTCTGCCTTGTCAAAGCCATGTTCTAAAGTGCGATGATGGTCTAGTACGGGTAACTCTGCCAAAAATTTTGGCAGTTTTTGGCTGTATTGATAGGCATGATGGGCCACCATTAAGTTATGTTCGTCAAGGCGTTGTTTATATTGTTTATTTGCGTCTGTGTTGGCATAAGCCAAAAAGTCTTTATCCCAAAAATGAGTGTTGGCGTTTTTACCAGAATAAACATGGTCTGCCATCATCAAGGTCATTCTAGCAAGGTGTTGAGTCAATAAATCTGTTTCCCAATGAAATTTTTCGATACTTATGATGGACTTTTGGGCATTTAATGCCACTTCTTTTGCCTTTTTTTGCCAAGTTTTACTTCGTATTGGTAAACCATGTTGAAATTGCCAATTTGTTTGTTTTTCTTTTTCTGACCAATCTTTTTTCTCAAAATTAGGTGAATTCCATTTAATATCACAATCTGTTATCCATTGTTGTGATAAATCATCAGTTGTCAGTGATGGTGGCTGTTTACCGAAATAAGGATAGACCAAAAGTCGATGGTGCGAAACAATTAACCAAGCAATCAATTTGGTGAAGTCGTCATAATATTTAAAGCCTGTTTCTTTATGGATATTGGTCAGATTATTTCTTTTGCTGATGTCATGCACATATTTTAAAATAAGCATTTCGTCAATTTTTGCAGGGGTTGCTAAAGATGCCAACCAGTCTTTAAAGGGTCGATTTTGGGTAAACCCTTCAAATAATTTTAGTGATACCCATTCATGACGATAAGGCTCATGATTCTTTGTGCCTTTATCTTTTTTTGGGTTAAGTTTATTTTGAAACAAAACATTTGCTTTACCAAAATCATGAAATAAGCCTGCAATGGCAGAAGCGATGGCCACTAATTGTAAATTTTGCCAAATTTTATCATCTTGAAAATGTAAAATATCTCGTTTGGTGCGATTGACTGCCACAATTCCTTGTTCGTTAAATTTTGCTTTATTGCCAACAATCCAAACCAATTGGGTTCGCTGACGAGAACGCACCCGATGACAACTGACTGCTGTGGACTTGGTTGCTGATTGTCTGAGTAGCTTGTTTACGGTTTCCAGCCCATCTTCGGTGATTGCGGTTTGCCAAACATCATCGCCAATACGGTTGGCAAATGTGTCTAAGATTCGGCGGGTGCGGTTTAATGCCTTTTTTTCACATTGAGAAATGAATGTCACAAACATGGCATCACTCCTTGTTCTGACACATCATTCCAGTCTGTTTTTAATGCCAAATCTTTAATCGTATCAAACATCACATCCAACGCTTGATAGGTGGTAAAATAGTTTAAACATTCTTGGCGAAATTCCTGTTCACTGGTATTGTCTTGGGCACAGATAAACGCCAGCGGTAACACAATCGCATCTTTAACAATATCAGCAATGTCAAACACCAACGCCCCACGGCGTGTTTTGCCGTGCATCACCGCAAAACCATGTGGTATGCCCAGTACCCAAGCCGTTGTTGCTCCCAGCCCATACGCCAGATAATTGCCATGATTTAAAAAAGCGTTCGCTTTATCGATGCCAGCATATTCACGCCTAAAGCCCATATGATTGGTATTGATGGATGCAAATTTGTATAATTCTTTGGTCATTCGTCCTTCCAAGGTCAGCAAATGATTGACATTATTTTGTGCCATAATGTGTTGTTGATAGGTATTTAATAAGCTTATGATTGGCTCATTTTGACCATCAAAGCCGTATGACTTAAAGTCTTTATCTCGTTGCCACACCATTTGCAAAAAATTCAAGCGAGCCATTTGTAATTTTTTTGCGACTGTTAAACGCTTAGCATCGTCCCACCACCATGACAACCAACCTTGTACATATTTGGTGGGGCGGTATTCACTTTGTGGCGTCAACCATTCAATCTCTGATCCCATGAATAACGGTGTCCCACCCCCACCACAAAATCCTACCAACACACCAGCTTGTGATAACAGACGCATGGCAGCTTGGGTAATGGATGTGCCTGTGCCAAGCAAAATAGAGGTGGTATTGGCAATGGGAATGTTGTAATACAGGTTTTCTTTTTCAGATTCGGTAAGATAGAGAACTCGCCCATTTTTTTGCATCACACGGCAGTGTTGTAGGTAGTAAATATTGGCACGTTTGGAGTGTAAGATGGTTTTTAATTCTGATGATTGAAAACTGGTATTGGTGTAAGGGGTGGTGGGTTTCATGATGACTGTATTTTTTGGTTTGATGTGTGTGTCAGGTTAGTGTGTCAAAAAGTTAGTGTGGCAAAAATGGGTGGGTTTAGCAATGACATCAGTCAAATAAATATAGTCATTGTCGATACCACAGCAGATAGGGCAAAAACTCTTTAATCTGTTTCCAGACATGCTTGGTACATGTTGAATGACATTTGTTTGGTTTCATCTCTTTTATGACAAACAGGCTTTTTGACAGAAAAGTATGAATAATTATGGTTATCTATGGACAGATGATATTCAGTAATATAAACGGTTGTGGGTGGTTATGGGGGTTTGTGGATATGATATTTGGCGTGCCTATCAGGACTCGAACCTGAATCGGTCGCTTAGGAGGCAACTGCTCTATCCTGTTGAGCTATAGGCACGTAAGAGATTAAGAGATGATGTGATATGGTGATATGGGTTTTTAACGCCTATTTTAACAAATCTGCTTCTAAGTCTGCCAGCATGCTGTCAAAAATATTATCCGACTGATTATCCGATTGGGGATTTGACTGTACATTGGGTTGATTTCTGGGTTGAGTATTTTTGTGGTTCGATATGTCGGCTGTTGGGCTGATATTTGCCTTGGTATTAATATTGGTATTGTCGTTTTGGATATCCTTGTTTTGAGTATTGGTATTGTCATTTTGGCGATTGTTAAGCCAATCAAAGCCATTTTGTCGCCACCAATTCTCAAAACGTGGCAGGTTAATGCCATGTAAGCCATTAGGCAGCTGATGTGTGGGCAGTTTTTGGGCAAGCGTGGTGTCAGCGATGTGTTGATTACGAGCCAGTATCAATGCGGATTTATTACCAGTAAATGGCTTACGGTATCGCCATGCGGACATGTCCAGCTTCATTCTGGGCAACTGCCATAGTTTGCCTTGTTGATAAACCACGATGAACTGTTGTTTTTGTTCAATAAAAATGGCATTGACAGGTCTTAGTGGCATGGTATCCCCAATGTCAAAAATGAATGATAAATAATCGTGCGTGATTGTCGTGTGATTGCCCATTTTTTAGCATAAGCGGATTGCAAATATTAAGAAAATCTGTAAAAGTGAGCATATTGACAATTTTAACCATAATTAATCATTAATTTTAACCATAAATAGTCATGATGGCAAAGTCATTTGTTCATCTGTTAGGGTGGTTCTGTCTCACATCATGATGTGTGTCATTATTTGATTGTTTTATTGTTATTTTATTGTTGTTTTATTATTGTACATTGATTCGGTCGCTGACTTACCATGCTTAATATTTATCAGTCTAACCAAACCGAGCAGTTGCTCAATCAGTTATTGCGCGCTTATCAATCCGATGATATTGGTATGTTTGAGCCATTTGTGGTGCTTGTGCCGTCTATGGTGTTGGGTGAGTGGCTACAAAATCGCATTGCAGATGAAACTGGCATCAGCACACTGATTACCACCGAATTTTGGGGGAGATATCAGTGGCAGATGATGAAACGGGTCATTGACGCATTTAACGATGAACAAGATGACAAATCCATTGTTGTGCCTGAAGTTGCCATGCTTTCGACCAATGTGATGCAGTGGCGATTGTTCGCTTATTTGCTGGCATGTTATCAGCAATATTTAGACGTGATGGCAGATTTGCAAAGTGATAAGGACGATACAAACCAAATTAGCAGTTTGTTTCCTTTGTTTGCTAAAGTGTATGCTTTAAGCAACCATGCCAATATGAATGTCAACAACGCCAATACGTCAAAAAGAGAGCCAAGCAAGGCTGAAGAACAACAATTATGGCAGTTGGCTCAGTCATTGGCGGGGGCGTTTAACCGTTATTTGACCCACCGTAATGATTGGCTAGAGCTTTGGACAAAAGGGCAGGCGGTTGATATTAAACAACTCATTGCTCAAAAAGATTGGTTAAATCAGCAGTTTGATGAACAGGCTAATGACACACCTGACTGGATACAAGATGGTTATGTGGAGCTGGAGTTGGCACAGCGGTGTCTTTGGCAGGTACTTTTTGCTGATTCATATGACCAGCGTCAAAAGATTGAACAGCGATTTTGGCAAGGATTGCGTTTTTTTTCTCAACAACATCAGACCAAGTTCAAGACCATGTTGCCCAAACGTTTGTACTTGTTTACCATTCAACAAATGCCATTAAATGAGTTGGATTTTATCCGACAATTATCAACGTTTATTAACATTGAGCTGTTGTTTTATAACCCATCACAGGCGTATTGGGCGGACATTGTGGATAAGCGTTGGTTGACACAACAGCAAATTACCAACCCCAGCATGGCGTATATGCGTGATTTTGGTCATACGCTATTGTCTCGCTTGGGCAAACAGAGTCGAGATACCTTTGCTTCTTTGGTGAATTTATCAGGCAATGTTGCTAAAAATCAGCGTATTCAACCCAATCAGCATGCCGAATATGATAGTGTAACATGGCAAGATGAGTTTGTGTCTTATCAAACCAACCCAACATCATCGCCGTCATCGCTATTGCATCGATTACAAGAAGATGTGTTGATTATGGACGACACGCTGACAGGGCAATATATTAAACAGCGGTTACTTGAGCAAAGCCAAACTGAGCTGACAAATCAGCTTAATAATGGCGTATTGGATACAGCTGACAGACAATGGCATCAAGGCATCATTGATAATGATAATAGCCTAAGCATTCATTCATGCCATAATCTACAACGTCAGCTAGAAGTGATGCGAGTAATGATTGCTCAATGGTTAAATGCAGATGACGACAATACAGATAACAACGATAACAACGATAACAACGATAACAACGATGATGACATAAAAGCGGATAAAAAAGATAAAAGACATTTATCGGATATTTTGGTGCTGTTGCCTGATGTGGATAGGCATCATGATTTGATACAATCGATGTTCGGAGCGGGAGAGGGCATTGATGGCTTAAATTTGCCTGCCAAAGTGACAGGGGTGGTGGACAGACAAATTCGCTCACTGTGGCAAGCGATTGTTGGTTATTATCAGTTGCTTGGTCAGGCACATGCAGATTTTGGTTGGTCGCAGGTGTTTGATTGGTTGATGTTGCCAGAAGTTTATGAAGCTTATGGGCTTGGTTATCGGCAAATGCAACGTGGCTGTGAGCTGTTACGTCAAGCGGGTTTTATCCGTGGTTTTGATGAAACGCATTTACGCCAAAATCTACATCAACAAGATGATGACCATCGTTTCTGTTTTGCCTATGCCCTTGATAGATTGGTGACTGGTTTGTTGATGCCAAAATCTCATCTTACGGACATGATTTATCACCCTGTGCAACACCATGCTTTGACATTTCCCCAACCATTGACCTTGCCATTGGCACAAATCACTTTAAATGATGCGCCCATCATCTCCGCTTTGTGCCAAATTTATCAAGCATTGGCACAACATCGTCATGATTATCAACGCAAACGCCCTGCCATTCATTGGCTTAATGCCATCGAAAACGACATCATTCATCGCTATTTTGCATTATTTGATGGCAGTAAATCCATGCGAGCAATTTTTACCGCCATTAACGCATTAAAGAAAAGCTTGAATGCTGATAAATCTGCCCAACAAACCCAAGGTCAACAGACACAAGAATTGAGCTTTCGTTTGGAATTTTTGTTACAAAGTATCCAAGCCCAGCTAGAATCTCAACAAATCAGTGCCGAGCCCACAGGGGTGATAACCTTTGCTCGTTTTGGGGCTTTGCGTACCGTGCCGTATAAGTTGGTGGTGATGCTCAACATGGATATTTCTGAATTCCCACGACAAGAGCGTGATGATTATCTTGACCTGATGAAAGCAGGGCTGGCAAGACGTGGGGATAAACGCAGTGATGATGAAGACAATGGGGCGTTTTTAGATGCGTTGTTGTGTGCCAAAGAGGCGTGTTGGATTTTTTATAATGGACAACAAATGGGTGATGACACTGAGCATTTGCCAGCACAGCCCGTCAGTGAATTGATACAGTTTTTGCAAGCCGAAGTGGATTGGCAGTTTGACCAACCGCACCCAAACTCACAAAAACCAACCCTACAAAGTGAAATCAAAAAAGCCATACAAGAGCATATTTTATCAAGTCTTGTTACCAAACATTCTGCATTGCCTTATGATGCCAGTGTCTTTGAAATATCTAAAAATACCAAAAGCACTCAAAACAATCAACAAAATAAAACCAGCCAAGCTGATAATGAGCAAGCTGAGCTTGTTCATTTGTTTGCTGATACGCTACAGAAGTATCAACTTCGCCAAAAAACAAATCTGCCTCCTGCACCGATTTGGCAACAGATTTATCATGCACTGTATGATAAGCAAGACCAATCTAAGCAAGAAAAAGCCATGCCAGTCAATGGCATTGACTTGCCTGATGCTGATGAATATCAGCAGATAACCAATCAGTTATTGACTTTGGTGAGCGAAAAAACCCACACAAACTTACCGCAAATACCAGCATCTGATGTATGGCATGTGTCTGTTGTTGAGTTACTTAGATGCTTTAGCCATCCCGCCAAGCATTATCTTAAACAGCAACAGATTGCCCTGAGATATGCTAAAGACAAGGCAGACACACTAGAACCTATGGTGTTGGATAATCTGGCGAATTATCAGCTAACAGACCATTTGCTTGAGCATTACCATGTTGTTCAAGATGCTGATATTTATAACGATGTTATTCAAAATGATGTTATTCAAAATCCTACTGTTCAAGATGACACCAAAGATGATGTCATTGCCATGCTGTTAAATAATACCTTATTACCTGTGGGGGTTAATCGTGTTTGGACGCTCAGCCAGCAAATGACACAGTTGCAACAACAGTTTGACGCATTCATGACCAAGTTGCATCAATCACAATATGCTGATTTATTACCAAATACTGTCAAACACATCACATCCGTGCGTGAACAGCAAGTTATGTTAACTTTGCCACAGCTGATGTCTCAACTGCCACAACAGACACCACATATCCAACCTGTGCTTGAGGTGACTGTTTATGCCAAACTGCCCAGTCAGCCCAAAGATAAGCTTTGGTTAAATGTGTTGGCAAAAAAAGACCACGCTAAGCATAAATTGGATATGTGGCTACATCATCTGCTGTGGCAAATTGCTCGACAAGATGGCAGTTACTGTGATGAAATCAGTTCATCACAGTCAGTGGCAGGGCTGGCAGGCACAAGCATTTGGCAATTTAAAGGAGAGTCGGTGTGGGTGTTGCCTCCCATGACTTTAGCCGATGCCACAACAGAACTGCAAAAGTGGCTACTGCTCGCTCAATGGCTGGATAACCATGTCATGGTCATGATGCCAAAACATGCTTTTATTTATCTTGATAAACTTGATAAACACAACAAACAAATAAATAAAGAACAAAACGATAAAGGACAAAACTATGCCCCAACAGTGAAAGATTTCTCTGATTGGCTAAAATCAGACCCTAAACAAAATTGGGTGGCTGATGAATGTTCTAAAAGCCCTGTTTGGCAATATGTGCTGGCAAATTATGATGATGACGCAAAACTTAACGCATTAAGCCAAGCCCTACAAAAGTTAGCAAAACCGATGTATGGTAAGCTATATGAAACCATGATGCCTTTGGATACCGCCACATGAATAACGCAATGACAAACGCACTGCCCAATCCCACCATTTATAATCATCATATTAATCATCTTAACCATCAAGTCATCTTGCCTGCCACGGACATTCCGTTATATGGTCATCATCTGATAGAAGCATCGGCAGGCACGGGTAAAACATGGACGCTGTCGGGCATTGTGTTACGTTTGTTGATTGAAGGTAAACGCCAACCTGAACAGATGATTTGTTCAACCTTTACCCGTGCGGCGGCGGCAGAGCTTAGAGAGCGTATTTATAACCGTCTGCTTGATTTTAATCATGCCTTAGAATGGTTGTTGCAGTTGTCCATGCGTTCCACTCATCGACAAGCGTTATTTGGCAGTGTGTCAGACGATGAATCAGCCAATAAAAATAGCCTAAGCAAATTTACAAATCAAACAGTCAGCAAAACTGATAAAAAAGAAAACATCAAAAAGTATCTGATTGAATTAGCAAACCAATCTGGCATACCAAAACTACAAGACCGCATCAATGACCAAGTCAATTTGCATCTATTGACTTACCTTATCGAACATCATCACACTTACTCAATCAATCAAGCCATTCAACGCACTCGTTATCTGCTCACCGCTTTAGATAAGCTGTTTGTCAGCACATTAGACAGCTTGGCACAAAAATGGCTCAGTGAATTTGCCAATGAAACAGGACACACCAGCCATATCCGCATCAGTGAAGACCAAGATGAGCATATCAACATCATCATTCATAACCACATTCGCCAATTCTATAGCGATTTATACCATAACGATAAGTTGACCCATCAGTTGTTGCTTAAGAATCAATCATATCAGGTGAGTGATTTTCGTAAGGCGGTTGAACGAGGATTGAACTTTTTATCCGTTCCCATTGATGAAAATCCACAACAAACCTTTGACTTTGAAAAATATGATCAGATTATCAAGCAAATTCTACAAATAGGGTGGACAGAACTTGAACCCTATTTTGATGCAAATTATCGCAAACAACAAAAGATGTTTGCAAACGGCAAGTTAGGTAAAAATTTGCCTACCATGCCACAATTTTTTGCTGTTTTATCCGAACACCCTTATGATTTTGTCAAACATTTGCCCAAAGAAGCTCAAGATTTTTGGTATGGGTTTCAAGAATATGTGATGGGTGAAGAAGATGCCACTGGTAAAGTCAAAGGCTTTAATGCCAACAGTCAAACGCAAAGACAGGCTTTTGATGCCTTGAACATCATTGAACACTTAAAACAACTTTCTGTCCAACAAAATGCGTTAACCACACATTTGCAAAATGTCCGCCAGCAGTTGCTTGTCAGCATCGTCAAACAGGTGCGAGAGCAGTTGCCAAAGCGGTTGGCAGAAGTGGGGGAGACCACGTTTTCTTTGCAAATGCAAAAGCTCAATCACGCTTTATTAGGCAAGCATGGCGAGAGTTTGGCAAAGCTGATTCGGCATCGTTACCCCATTGCCTTGATTGATGAATCGCAAGACATCAATGGCGAACAAGCCACAGTGATACAGCGAGTATATTTATCAGGGCAGAGCAGTCATAGACATGCGTTTTTATTGTTGGTGGGTGACCCTAAGCAGGCGATTTATGGTTTTCGAGGCGGTGATGTTGCCAATTATAATCAAATAAAAACCTATTTTAGCAACAGTACTTATAGTTTGGCAAAGAATTTTCGCTCTACACAAGGCTTGGTTGAAGCATTAAATCATTGGTTTGGGCAAGGACAAATCCCATCATCAAATCGTCCTTTAGATAATGAACCTGATAATAACAGTTCCTTGGCTCATTTAGGAGAGGGCATTTATTACCAACACATGAAAGCCCATCGAGAACAAGGTAAACTACGTTTAGCTCATATTGGGCAAAGTAATATTAGGCAAGGAATTGATAATACAGATGACCAAGCTGACACAAATCTAAGAACCATACCCCCAGTCAGCATCATTCACTTGCCTTATAAAGAAGGCAATGATGTTATCCAAACCACTGCCCAACACATCGCCAAGTTATTACAATCGTCATCTCAATTAGATGGGCGAATGGTCAGACCCAGCGACATTGCGGTATTGGCAAAAACACACACAGACTTAGATGGCGTACAACAACAGTTGGCCAAATTTGGAATACTGGCAAACAAATCAGCATCAAGCAACATTTTTGAGTCAGTCATGGCACAAGAGCTGTTGGCTATTTTGCAAGCCCTACAAAATCCATACAGCCAAAGCCACATCAATCGCACATTGGTCAGTCAAAGTCGAGCAATGACCTTAGAGCAGGTAAAACGGTGGCAAGACAATCAACACACAAATGATAAAAATAGCCTAAGCAAATATTCTAAAAAAACCATCAATTACTATGAACAATACCAACAGACCTTAAACAACATCGCCAAATCTTGGCAAAAAAAAGGCACGATGGCTGTTTTAAATAAGGTTTTATCCTTATCCATCTGCCCATATTACCTTAATTCTGACCGCAATTCTGACAGTTTTAACCAACAACAACTGGGCAAAAACGTTTGGCAAACACTCAGTCAACAAGAAAATGCTGAGCGTCTGCTGCTTGATTTGCGTCAACTGTTAGACATCATTGGCGAACACACAAGAAAAATGGGCGAATTTGAGATTATTGATTGGCTATCCACACTGATTGAATCACCGCCTAATCATGACTGGGCAACAAGCCTGCCCATCGCCAGCAGTGAAGGGGTTAAACTAATGACCATTCACGGCTCAAAGGGGCTTGAATTTAAGATTGTGTATGTGTTGGGCATGAGTGCATCAGTCAAAAAGTCAAACAAAAAATCAAATGATGATTTTCATTTGTATGCTTATGTTGATGATGTTGACCATATTAAGGCACAAAATGATGTGCAAAAAAGCCACGTTTTTCCTTTACAGACACAAGCCTTAACATTTCGCCGTTTATCTGCCACGCCACACCGTCATGCAAACAAACAGGATAATCAAATTGCACAAATTGAGCTTAAAGAGAATTTTGATGAACTTAAGCGGTTGTTTTATGTGGCAATGACCCGAGCCAGTGAGCAGTTATTTATTGTGATAAAAGACCGTTATAATACCACTGATATTAAATGGCGACCGCTAAACCATTGGCTAGATTGTGTCGATAGTAAAGATTATTATCTGCCAGAACGTTTAGAGCGCCATATTGGCTGGCTTGATGGTGATGCCAGTGATAAAGAATTGCCAATCGCAAAACCATCAAAACCACTTAACCAAATCAGTCAAAGCGATATGGATATATCAACCTTACAGCCCCAACAGATTGACTATCCAGATTATCACAGCGTGATAAGACAAACGCACTTTGTGGGTTGGGGCAGAACAAGCTTTACCGCTTTAAGCCGTCTGTTAAATCAACCTGATAATCACTTAAATGGCATCATCAATCATCAGGATAACGCATCTAATTTATTCAATGATGACTTACTTAATGATGGTCAAAATCTAAAACAAGATAACTTAGATTATCAAATCTTAAATCATCAAAATATGGATTATCAAACAGTCATGATGATGGAGCAAGAGCCAAACATCAGACCAATCAGCCAACAATCCAATAAACAAGATAAGCCATCATTAGATAACATATCGAATAACAACATTCGTTTTAATTTTATTAAAGGGGCAAATGCGGGGTCATTTTTACATAAGGTATTAGAAAAACTGTCTACAGAAAAGCCAAATACCGATGATAGCCAGAGCAAATTGATTGATAAATATATTCTAGAATATGACTTACCCAAGCGATATTCAAGCCAATGGCAACCACTCTCAGATGCACTCTCAGATGTTATCAAATTAGATACGACCAAAGACGCTGATAACACAAAAGCCACAAATCCCAGTCATCAACAACTCATCATGTGGCTACAAAGTATCATGCAAACACCATTTGTTGCGTCAAACATCTGTTTAAATGACTTGCCAGCACAACAGCTAAAAGCTGAAATGTCATTTAACATGGGCATGCAAGGTAAATTAGATTTGACCAAACTGGCAGACACCATTGCTCAGCATTTGCCCAATGACCCAGATAAGCATGTGCATTTTGTTAATGAGTTATCCACCAATCAATTTGAGTTACGTTACCTAAAAGGTGAGATGGATTTGGTCTATGAGCATCACGGTAAGTTTTATGTGGTGGATTATAAAAGCAATTACCTTGGTAATCAGTTAAGCGATTATCAGCCTGATGCCTTAAAAGCTGCCATGAGTAAAGCAGGGTATTGGCTACAAGCCATGATTTATCAAGTGGCATTGCATCGTTTATTAAAAATTCGACTTAAAAACTACCATGGTAATGAACAGCGGTATTTAGGAGCAGTGGAATATGTGTTTTTAAGGGGTTTTGGTGCAGATTTTATTGATGACAATGCCCATAATGCCAACAATACCAACAATGACAATCAAGCAAAAATGGGCAGCATTCATTGGGAAATGCCCATTGGTTTAATTCATGCTTTGGATAAATTTTTATGAGCCAATTTTTTATCAGCCCACTTAACAACAACACAACCGATAACTGGGCAAAACCACTTAGCGATTATCTGTTATTGCGTCAAGCACAACAATCAAGCCATCAACTCACCAATGGACAAGGGAATCAACACAGTTTGTTGTTTCAAGCATTCATGGGGCTTTTGGTCAATCAATTACAAGAAGGGCATACCTGTTTTGAGTTGACAGACAGTAAAGAGATGTCAGACATGTCGTGGCAAAATCAGCTGATTTATGCTGTTGCCATGCCTTTGACTGACTTTATACTGACACAATGGCAAATTGCCATTAACATCTATGGCGGCATTCAAAGTGATGTTCAAGCCATCAGTCAACACGTGGTGAGTCAAAGAGTGTGGTTATCCATATTGATTGCTGACTTTAAAAAAAATGGCGAAAAAAATGGCATGAAAAATGGATTGGGCATTGACCAAACCAAGGAGCATGGCAAAAAAATCAATCGAGCTGATGCAGAAACACGGTTGTTATCGCTGGTTAATCAGATGATTAATCAAATACTCACCCAATTCATACCAATAAACTCTGATGACAGCCATCATGACCATAACAGCTGGTCAAATCATCATAGAAATGGCATCTATCAGCAATTAGCAATGCAGTTACAACAAATTGCTGACAACACGATTTTACAGATTTATGAACAGTTGATGCTGACGCAACAGCTGATACGATGGCTAAATCAATATGATGAGCATGCTGATTTGACTCAATTTACCCAATGGTTTGACCAAGGCAGCGCTTATTTTATTTCTGCAAATGATTTGATTGGCAAGACCGATACCAATGCCAATGCCAATGCCAATGCCACAAATCATGCCACATTTAAACAAAATGGCAAAAAAACCCATGCCAAGCCATTGGTGTATGATGTTAATAATACCTCAATTTTTACCTGTTGGTTGCATCGCAGTTGGCAGGCAGAGCGTGATATTGCCAGACACATTTTACGCATCAGTACCCAACCCATCAGCAGGTTGAACATGGTTTTGGACATGGACAGCATCATTGATAAACTTAAGTTGGACATTCAGCCACAGCAACGAGATGCCATACAAACTGCCAATCGTTCAGCGTTTAGCATCATCACAGGGGGACCTGGCACAGGAAAAACTTATACAGTGGCAGCATTGGTCTTGGCGTTACATCATCATAGCCAATACCAATCATCTCATTCATCTAAATCATTAAAAAAATCTTTAACCCTAGCACTTGCCGCCCCCACAGGGAAAGCCGCCCAACGAATGCAAGAATCTCTACAGCATTCCATTGAAAAAAGTGGCACACAGATGTTACTGCCCAAGGCAAAAACTGTGCATCGTTTGCTTGGCATCGGCATGGATGGCATTGCCAAATACCATGAAAACAATCCATTGAGCGAAGACATCATCATCATTGATGAAGCGTCCATGTTGGGGGCAGAGTTGACCAGTCAGCTGTTGGCGGCTGTCAAAACAGGAAGTCGGCTTATTTTATTGGGAGATGCCAAACAATTAGCAGCAGTAGAAGCAGGGTCGGTGTTGGCGGATTTGTGTGCCATTAAACGCATTGCCCCCATGCAAGTAACACTCACACAAAGTCGTCGTTTTGACGATAAATCAGCCGTTGGTCAACTGGCAACCATGATTTATCAAGGCGATGCCAAATCACCCCATGATGCCAGTCATGATAAAAGCCCCATCACTCAGTTGGCAGAGTTATCAGCACGTTTTAGCACATTGCAACATGTGCCATTTACCAACAATTCTACCAATAGAGCAGGCATGGCATTTATCAAACAGCATTATTTGCCGTATGTTAAACATTGCTTACAAACACTGGAAACATTAGAAACACTGGGCAAAAAAAGCACGCAGATTGATGTTGGTAAATTATTTAGTCAGTTTAACCATTTTCGTATTTTAACTGCTGGGCATCATGGCATTTGGGGCGATGACAGCATCAATGAATGGTTAACGCTTTGGCATAAAGAGAAAATAAAATCTGCCATCTCTGCCATAAAGTCATCACAACAAGCATCAGCATCACAAGCCAACGCCAGACATATCCGCCTGCCAGCCAATCATGCCATTTGGTATCATGGTCGCCCCATCATGATACAAAAGAATACTTACACATTGGGGCTATATAATGGTGATGTGGGCATTTGCCTATATCATGCCGATAGGGGGTATGAAGTGTATTTTGAAGGGCGTGAGCTGCCATTGTCGGTTAATATGCTCGATGAAGCCATACTTAGCACCGCTTATGCCATCACCGTGCATAAATCACAAGGCTCTGAATTTGAACATGTGGCATTGGTGTTTGACCCCAGTAGTCAGCGTCTGCTTAGTCGTGAGCTGATTTATACGGGTGTTACTCGTGCCAAAACGGCGGTGAGTCTTTTGATGAGTGATGACGATTTTATTAAAGCGGTACAAACGCCTACCGTTAGGCAGACAGGATTGGCATGGCATTTTGACCACATTAACCACACGCCATCACCTTAAAATCGCCTTAAAATGTGTATAACAGCCCGACCGTGGTGGCACTGATGGTGCGGTCTTTTACCTTGGGGCTATTTAATTGCTCATTGCCATGTAAGCTTGTGTTTTGATTAAAAAACAAACTCAAGCTGTCGTCCATATCATAAGTTGCCATGACACTGATAAAAGTACTAAAATCAGCATTTGGCTGATACGCATTCAAGCCTGTTGCGTCGCTTTCGGCTTGTGAAATGCCATAGTAATATTTGTTATACTTTTTGTCATACCAAGTCACGCCAGCACTGGGTACGACAGTCAACCCACCTTGTTTAAACTTAGCCAAATAACTGAGTTTTGCCAAACTGCCACCACTGTTACCCGCCACTTCCGTTGCCATTTGGGCTTGCAAACCACCAAAACGAGTCACATAAAGATAGCTACCCCCTGCCATAATAGAACCATTGGTCTTTTTGAGTTTTTGATGGTCGCTTTCAGAATTTTTTGGATTGTAAGGGTCGCCTGCTGTTTGTACATAAGCGGACAACTCTTTATCTTGGGATTTAATCAGATTAACCCCCAGTTGATTACCACGCACATACATTCTTTGACTTTCATAAAAGACAGTCGGTACGATTTTGGTTTCTGGCTCATATTTGGCAAAACCAGCATCAACATGATAAGCACTCAACCCAATTTGCACGCCTTTATAAAATGGCTTTTTCGGTGAGTTGTTGGCGGTTTGCTCAGCAACTGATGCGGTGGCATCTTGTATGGGTTGCATGGATTGTGTGGTTGACGAGGACTGTATCATTGCTGATTGTGCCATTGCCGACATTGCCGATACAGACGATAAGGACAACATCAATGCTGATGCCAATAAAGATAAAGGTTGTGATGACGTGTTCATAAAAATACGCTTGATTCTGAGAAAATAAAAGCCAATGCCATAAAAACAACTCATCTGATTATAACTCATCAGAAAACCGATGAGTATCTCCATCATGCCACATTTGTACATAAGTGACCACTTTATCGCCAGAATAAGTTTGACGACTGAGCAATAACGCTGGCTGGTAATGCTCTTGGGTTAACTTGTCAATCCGTAATGATTGGGCGATGTCAGCTGGCGGGGTTTTTGCTTTGATAAGGTAATTGCCCCTAACCAATGGTACTTGCTCAATTAAATAACTGCTGGTGTTGATGCAAGTAAAATCCTGTTTGGGAAAATCTGGCAACAAACCGCAATCTACCCAACGACGTTCGTACTGTACAGGTAAATTATCCGCCAAATGCAAAATCTCAACTTGATAGATTTCTTGCTCAGGACTAAAGCGTTCTTTGGCAGCAACACACAAATCAGCATGGTTTATATGGCCTTGTTTGATGACTTTGGCCGCATAGTGTTTTTTGGTGTTTTTGATGTCTTCGGCGATGTTTCTTACTTGCACAAACGTATGATTAAACTGCTGTTGAGCCACAAACGTACCACTGCCTTGACGGCGTTCAAGCACACCTGTTTCTGCCAATTCTTTTAACGCACGATTAACCGTCATTCTAGACACCCCAAACTCTTCTGCTAAAGCAATCTCAGCAGGAATGACATCACCACCGCACCATAACCCTTTATGAATGCGTTCTAATATCTTGTTTTTAATCTGCTGATAAGCAGGAACGTGTTGGGACATGTGGGGCATATGGTGGCTTTCTCTGATTGGTGGCTTAAATTAAAGTTAAAAATTTAAGAGCCAAGGTTAAAGATAAGGTGAATAATAAACACTGATGAATCAACCTTAACGCATTATACCCAAATAAATTGCACAAAGGCACTTGTCAGAGCCAGTAAATATTGATAAATTGTCTATACAAATTATGCCGATTTATGCAAATTGTTTTTATTTAAATTTAAATTTTCTCTCAAAGGACATTTTTATGAGCCAATTCACTCGCACCGACACAAGCCGTGTCATCAAAGCCCCAACAGGCAGAGCATTGACCTGTAAAAGCTGGCTTAGCGAAGCCCCTTACCGCATGATACAAAATAACCTACACCCTGATGTCGCTGAAAATCCCCAAAGTCTTGTGGTCTATGGCGGCATTGGGCGGGCAGCACGCAACTGGGAATGTTATGACCAAATTTTGGCAAGTCTAAAACAGCTAGAAGATGACCAAACACTGCTCATTCAATCAGGCAAGCCCGTTGGCGTGTTCAACACTCACGAAAACGCCCCCAGAGTGCTAATCGCCAACTCCAACCTTGTGCCACGCTGGGCAACATGGGAACACTTTAACGAGCTTGACCGCAAAGATTTGTTCATGTATGGGCAGATGACCGCAGGCAGTTGGATTTATATTGGCACACAAGGCATCGTGCAGGGTACTTATGAGACCTTTGCCGAAGCAGGGCGACAGCACTTTGGCACAAAAAAAGGCGACAAAAGCACCAATAACTGGCAAGGGCGTTGGATTTTGACCGCAGGGCTTGGTGGCATGGGTGGGGCTCAGCCACTGGCGGCGACTTTTGCAGGGGCGACATCATTAAACATTGAATGCCAACAGTCAAGCATTGATTTTCGTTTGCGTACAGGCTATGTGGATAAGCAGGCAAACGACCTTGACCACGCTTATGAGCTTATCAAAGAACACACCAGTAAAGGCGAGGCGGTGTCCATCGCTCTTTTGGGTAATGTGGCTGAAATTTTGCCACAGATTGTTCAGCGTACCAAAAATGGCGACATCAAGCCTGATTTTGTTACCGACCAAACATCAGCCCATGACTTAATTCATGGCTACCTGCCCATTGGCTGGACGGTGGATGATTGGAGGGCTGCCCAACAAGACCCAAGCCAACATGCCAAATTGACCCAAGAGGCTGCCAAATCGTGTGCCATTCATGTGCAAGCCATGCTTGATTTGCAAAAGATGGGCGTGCCTGCCACCGATTATGGCAATAACATCCGTCAAGTTGCCTTTGACGCTGGGGTGAAAAATGCCTTTGATTTTCCAGGCTTTGTGCCTGCTTATATTCGTCCGCTATTTTGTCAAGGCAAAGGCCCATTTCGTTGGGTGGCACTCTCTGGCGACCCTGAGGACATTTATAAAACCGACCAAAAAATCAAAGAGCTGTTCCCAGAGAACACACATGTGCATCACTGGCTGGACATGGCAAAAGAACGCATTCACTTTCAAGGTCTGCCTGCTCGCATTTGCTGGCTGGGTTTGGGTGAGCGAGACAAGGCAGGTCTGGCATTTAATGAGATGGTGAAAAATGGCGAACTAAACGGCCCGATTGTCATCGGACGAGACCACTTAGACACAGGGTCAGTTGCCAGCCCCAACCGAGAAAGTGAATCCATGAAAGATGGCACGGATGCGGTGTCCGACTGGGCATTATTAAATGGCATGCTCAATGTGGCAGGCGGGGCAACATGGGTCAGCCTACACCATGGCGGCGGCGTGGGCATGGGTTATAGCCAACATTCTGGCATGGTGATTGTCGCCGATGGCACAGAAGCGGCCGCCAAACGCCTTGCCAATGTGCTGGTCAATGACTGTGGCAGTGGGGTCATGCGTCATGCTGACGCAGGCTATGAATTGGCGATTGAAACTGCCAAAAACTATGGTTTGAATTTGCCGATGGTGAAATAAACGCTTGCCAATCTTGGCAGCTTTGCTAATTGTGATGGGTTTGAGCCATATTTTGAGCCGTATTTTTAACCATGTTGAGCAGGTTGCTTGTGTCATGACGGTTTGGTAAGAACGTTACTGTCAAGAATGATTCTGTCATGACCGATGGTTTTAGATGTGTTTATGATAAGGGAATATTATGAATGATTCTTCAAAGGTGTCAGATGGTCGAGCGATTTTACAGATGCTGGTGTTTAGCAGTATCGGTGTTTTTATGTTTTTTGTGCCATTTGAGATTGCTGGCAAAAGCACCATTTTATTTGACCATGCAGCCAGCTATTTGGTCAAAGAGCAACGCACTTTATCTTTGACTTTTTTATTTTTATTGATGATTTATGGTGTCATCAAACCCATCATCTCTGGTGATTTTAAACGCAGTGTGACTGACTTGCTGTTAAGCTTATTTAAGCTTTGTGGTCTGATATTGGCAACTTTGTATTTATTGGACATGTTGCCTGATGTTGTGATGCAAAAAGACATGATGCCATTTTTGTTTGAAAAATTGGCATTACCTGTTGGCATCATTGTTCCTATTGGGGCGTTGATACTGGCATTTTTGGTTGGTTTTGGCTTATTGGAGATGGTGGGTGTGTTGATGCAGCCCATCATGCGACCGCTATTTAAGACGCCGGGCAGCTCAGCGATTGATGCGGTGGCCTCTTTTGTTGGCAGTTATTTAATTGGCTTATTAATTACCAATCGGGTTTATCTTGAAGGCAAATATTCTGCCAAAGAAGCCATGATAATTGCCACAGGTTTTTCAACTGTTTCAGCAGCTTTTATGGTAATTGTGGCCAAGACATTGGGTTTAATGGATGATTGGAATTTATTTTTTTGGTCAACTTTGATAATTACCTTTGCTGTGACTGCCATCACCGCTCGCTTGCCTCCCATCAGCCTTGCTGATGATGTCAGTCAACACCCAGAATCATACCAACTAGAAGAGGGGCGATTAAAAACGGCCTTTAAAACAGGCATGGCGGTTTCCAAATCTGCCAATAACATCCCCAAATTGCTTTGGTCAAACATCAAAGATGGGCTACAGATGAGTGCTGCCATTGTGCCATCTATCATTGCTGTGGGTTTGTTTGGGTTGTTATTGTCTAAATACACGCCAGTTTTTGATGCTTTGGGATTGTTGCTTTATCCATTCACTTGGCTGTTGGGATTTTCTGAACCGATGCTGGCAGCAAAAGGCATCTCTTCTGGCTTGGCAGAAATGTTCTTGCCTGCTTTGTTGCTGGCTGAAACTGACCTACTCACTCGTTATGTGGCTGCCGTGGTGTGTGTCAGCAGTGTCATCTTTTTTTCTGCCTTGATTCCTTGTGTGTTGGCAACCAAAATTCCGTTATCTGTTGCAAAAATGCTGGTTATTTGGCTACAACGTGCGATATTAAGCATACTGCTTGCTGGTTTATTTGGTCGCTTGGCCATTGTGATGGGCTGGTTGGGTTAAATGGACAGATTAAGCTAAAGATTAAGTTAATCATCAGTTATCATTAATTATAAATTTATCAATTATCAATTATTAACCATCAATAAATCTAACTGTTTGGAGAAACCATGAATTCACTCACACTCACCCCACGCAAACTCACCTTTGCCCAGCTTCGCCAAGTGTATGATGCTCCTGTCAAAATCAGCCTTGACCCAACAGCGTATGAAGCGATTGACGCATCTCGTCAAGCGGTGCAAGCCATCATTGCCAAAGATAAGCCCGCCTATGGCATTAACACTGGCTTTGGTCTGCTTGCCAAAAAACGCATCAGTGATGATGAGCTTGAGCTGCTTCAACGCAATTTGATTTTATCACATTCGGTTGGCACAGGCGACAGATTGCCTGATGAGGTGGTACGTTTGATTATGGTGATGAAAGTATCAAGCTTGGCTCAAGGTGTGTCAGGCGTTCGCCGTGAAGTGGTGGACAGCCTTTTGGGCTTAATCAATCACAACATCATTCCCCACATTCCTGCCAAAGGCTCGGTTGGGGCGTCAGGTGATTTGGCTCCCTTATCGCACATGACGCTTGCCATGTTGGGATTTGGCGATGTGTCTGTGAATGGTGAAAAAATGTCAGCAAAAAAGGCCCTTGATGACGCAGGGTTAACCCCGATTGTGTTGGCGGCCAAAGAAGGGTTGGCACTGATTAACGGCACGCAAACATCGACCGCCTTGGCTTTGCGTGGCTATTTTATGGCACAAGATTTGCTGGCGGCCGCCACGGTGGTGGGCAGTATGTCTATTGACGCCGCCAAAGGCTCAGATGCCCCATTTGACGCTCGCATTCATGACGCTCGTGGGCATCATGGTCAGGCACAAATCGCCAGTGCTCATCGCCAGTTAATCGCTAACAGCCAAATTCGTGCATCACACAAAGAAGATGATGAAAGAGTGCAAGACCCTTATTGTTTGCGTTGTCAGCCACAAGTGATGGGGGCGTGTTTGGATGTGATTAACCAAGCGGGCAAAACTTTGCTGATTGAAGCCAATGCCGTTACTGATAACCCCTTGATTTTTAATGACAATGATGACCCTGTGGCAATCTCAGGCGGTAACTTTCATGCTGAGCCTGTGGCATTTGCTGCTGACATGTTGGCACTTGCCATCAGTGAGATTGGCTCAATGAGTGAACGGCGTATCGCTTTGCTCATTGATGCCACTTTATCGGGTTTGCCTGCCTTTTTGGTCAAAAATCCAGGGGTGAACTCAGGATTTATGATAGCCCATGTAACCGCCGCCGCTTTGGCCTCTGAAAATAAATCACACGCTCACCCAGCATCTGTCGACAGCATTCCAACATCCGCCAACCAAGAAGACCATGTTTCGATGGCGACCTATGCAGGCAGACGCTTATATGACATGGCGTGCAATACCGCCACCATTGTGGGCATTGAGCTTTTGGCAGCGGCTCAAGGCGTGGATTTTCATCTGGAAGAGGGCTTACACACCTCACCAAAACTTGCCAGCGTTCATCAAACATTACGCCAAAGCGTCGCCCATTATGACAAAGACCGCTATTTTGCTCCAGATATTGAAAACGCCAAACAGTTGGTAATTAGTGGCAAGCTGATTGACAGCTGGCGGGAGTTGCGTACGGATTGGTTTTTGGCAAAATAGCATCAAAAGACCAAAATAACCAAGTTTTTTATGACAAATTGACCTTTATCTATTTTGAAATGCCCAAATTTAACAAAAGTGAACATGAGCTTAACACCGAACTGGATAAATGGTTGTTTTATATCAAAAACTTAAAGGAGCTTAATGTGATACCCCAAGTATTTCAAGGTAACCAAGTATTTGAACAAGCCTTTAAAAAAGCCCAGCTTGCCAATCTTAACCGTGAAGAATGGATAAGTTATGAAAACAGCCTAAAAACTTACCGAGATAATTTGGCTTCTGAACAAGCAATTTTACAACAAGGCATACAGCAAGGCATACAGCAAGGCGTTTTAAAGACTGCCATTAATCTCAAAAAACTGGGCGTATCGCTTGATGCCATTGAGCAGGCAACAGGTTTAAGCATTGAAGACATTCAAGCGTTATAGGCTAGGAAATCACCATGACACCCCACAATGTTTATCATCAAGCCCCTGATTTTAAGGCATATGCAGGCAGGGCAGAACCTTTTGAAAATGACAAAGCTTGCTATTGGTATCAGCACATTCAAGCGTTTGATGATGCCCTTAATCAAAAAAACAATCAAACAAACAATCAAAAAAATCAGCCAAAAATTGCCTTGCTTGGATTTGCTTGCGACCAAGGGGTGAACCGTAACCAAGGACGCATTGGGGCTAAGCATGCCCCTGATGCCATTAAAAGCAGTTTTGCCAAATTACCAATTTCATATCAAACACAACAAGCCTTTCAATCAATGGCGGGCATTGTTACCGATGCAGGCAATGTTGTCTGTGATGATGATGACACAATTTGCCCCAATTTGTTAGAAATTGCTCAACAAGATTATGCTGATAAAATCAGCACGGTGCTAAACGCCAATACCTTGCCGATTGGTTTGGGCGGTGGGCATGAAATCGCTTGGGGGTCGTTTTTAGGCTTGTGGCAACACATGGCAGCCGCCCCCACGCCTTTGGCAAACATTGGCATCATCAATTTAGATGCCCATTTTGATTTGCGTCAAGACCAATACGCCACCTCTGGCACACCGTTTCGCCAAATTGCTGAGCATTTGGACGCACAAGAGCAGCCATTTCATTATTTGTGTGTGGGCATCAGTCAATTTAGCAACACCGCCAGTTTGTATGAGAGAGCCTGTGATTTGGGGGTGAGTGTGATTGGTGATGATGATTGCCATCGCCTTGATTGGCAAGCAATTGAACAAAAAATTTTGGCATTTATTGCACCGCTAGATGTGATTTATTTGACCATTGATATGGACTGTTTGGCAGGTTCTGTCATGCCTGCGGTGAGTGCGGTGGCGGCCAAAGGTTTAAGCCTTGATTTTGTTGAGCGTTGTGTTTTGCTGATTATCAATACAGGCAAAGTTAAGGTGATTGACATGGCAGAAGTGTCGCCAAAATATGACATTGATGGGCGTGGGTTAAAAGTTGCTGGTCGTTTATTGGCGGTGATGGTTGAAACGGTTTTATCATCATCACCGTTTAAATCATTGCCATTGTCTAGATAAATCAGACCTAATTGCCAAATCAAGCACATTTCTAGCACAGTGTTTTAAATTGTTTTAAATCAAGCACAGTGTTAAATTCAACCATTTGTTATGTATGATAAAACCATGAAAAATACCATGATGAAAACACATTTTGACTTATTAATTACCCATGCCAATATCGCCACCATGAACAGCGATTTTGGCTTTCATCTTGACAATCAAAGCAATCAAAGCAATCAAACAACCAAGACGGCAACACCCTATGGGCAACTGACCAATCACGCCATTGGCATCAATGATGGCAAAATTGCATGGATAGGCCATCATGATGACGCATCGTCATTCACCGCTGATAGGCTGATTGACGCTCAAGGCAAATGGCTCACCCCAGCCTTGATTGATTGCCACACCCATTTGGTGTATGCAGGCAACCGCAGTGATGAGTTTGAAGCACGGCTAACAGGGGTCAGTTATGAACAAATCGCCAAAAACGGCGGTGGCATCATCTCAACCGTCAATGCCACACGCCAAGCCAGCTTTGATGAATTATACGCCCAAAGTGAAAAACGCCTAAAAGCATTGCTTGCTGAAGGCGTGGCAACCCTTGAAATCAAATCAGGTTATGGGCTGGATTTGCAAAACGAACGCAAAATGTTGCAAGTTGCCCGCAAGCTTGGTCAAGATTATGGCATCACGGTCAAAACCACCTATTTGGCAGCCCACGCCACACCGCCAGAGTATAAAGACGATGATGGCAACGCCCAAAACGATGCTTATATTGATAAAGTCTGTGAGTGGTTGCCAATTTTGCATCAAGAAGGTTTGGTTGATGCGGTGGATGCGTTTTGTGAAAACATCGCCTTTAACAAACAGCAGGTAAACAAAGTCTTTGAGCTTGCCCAATCGTTGGGATTGCCTGTTAAATTACACGCCGAACAATTAAGCGACATGGGTGGTGGGGCGTTGGTGGCAAGTTTTGATGGTTTGTCTGCTGACCATATTGAATACCTAAGCGATGACAGCATTCAACGCATGGCACAATCAGGTACGGTGGGCGTGCTGTTGCCAACGGCATTTTATGTGTTAAAAGAAACGCAATTACCTCCGATTGACAAAATGCGACAGCAAGGCGTGGCGATGGCAATATCCACCGACTGTAACCCCGGAACATCGCCATCTGCTTCTATTTTGCTGGCGATGAACATGGCGTGTACCTTATTTAAACTCACGCCAGAAGAGGCGCTGGCAGGCACAACATTAAACGCCGCCAAAGCGTTGGGATTGCAAGACAGTAAAGGCAAAATTGCCATTGGTTATGATGCGGACATTGCCCTTTGGGACATTGAGCGTCCTGCGGATTTAAGTTATTTGATTGGGCAAAATAAGTGTGTTGATGTGATTTAGGTGTGTCTTTAATTAGGTGGAATTTGTGCAATTTAGAACAAAGTGACAAATAAGTTTAGCCCGACAGATTTTAATGGGCTAAAATGCCAAATAACCCTTGCAATTTAAATGAATAATAACTATTATCATTAATATTCATTGTAATAAGGTAAGTATGTCATGTATGTATGTATCTGTCATGATGTTAACGATAAAGCCATCAAAAAAGCAATCAGTGAAGGTTATGACACGCTAGGAGAATTGCAACAGCACCTAAAAGTCACCACTTGCTGTGGTTGCTGTCAGCCGATGGTGCAAGACTTATTAGATGAATATCAACAAAAACTTGGCATGCTTGCCATTCCTGCTTGAGGTGATTTTATTCCGATAATACCTAATTACAACAATCACAGTTATTGATAACGTCATTCATCGATAATAAAAATCCTAAATGAGTATGTTCTCACTGGCTTATCTTTTATAATGCCAGTTGTTGGTTTATTTTTTTAATAAAACATGGGAGCATTTATGTCTGACAATCAATCTGTTATCGATTATCTTAACTTCTTATTGGCAGGTGAGCTTGGGGCTCGTGACCAATATTTCATTCATTCTGAGATGTATGAAGAATGGCAATTTGGTAAGTTATACGAGCGTATTCATCATGAAATGCAAGATGAAACAGAACACGCTCAGACCATCATTCGCCGTATCTTGCTCTTAGGTGGCACACCAAACATGCAGCCATCTGCACTTAACATCGGTCATGATGTGCCAAGCATGTTAAAAGCTGACCTAGAGCTTGAAAAAACCGTACAAAAAGACCTGAAAAAAGGCATCAAACTGTGTGAAGATGCTGGCGATTATGTCACACGTCAAATATTGGTTGAACAGCTCAAAGACACCGAAGAAGACCATGCTCACTGGCTTGAAAAACAGCTTAGATTAATTGATTTGGTTGGCTTACAAAACTACTTACAAAGCCAAACATCAGTAGAGTAGGGGGATAAAATGAACAATACGCCTGTGATCAGTGCTTTAAATTCCGTTTTATCTCAATCTTTGGTCGCCATTAACCAGTATTTTTTACATGCTCGCATGGTTAAAAACTGGGGAATCGAAGAGCTGAACGATAAATTTTATCATCAATCCATTCTTGAGATGAAATTGTCTGATAAACTCATTGAGCGAGTATTTTTGTTGAATGGTTTGCCCAATTTACAAGACTTAGGTAAGCTGTACATTGGTGAAGATGTGGCAGAAATCTTAGAATGCGATTTAAAACTTGAAAAACAAAAAACTCAAGTCATCAAAGATGCCATTGCCATTTGTGAGCGTGAGCAAGATTATGTGTCTCGTGAGTTGTTGGTTGGTTTAAAAGATGAAAGCGAAGAATATATCGACTGGCTAGAGAGTAACATGGAATTGATGGAACGCATTGGTATTGAACGATACATTCAATCGCATTTAGATTAGATGTCTAAACTGGGTCTTAATTAAAAAAATCCATAAAGTTCATATAAAAACTCAAGCTGATGCTTGGGTTTTTTCTTATCCGTTGGATTAGATAACACATCAGCCAAACTTCGCACAATGTATATTATGTTAAATAGCATATATATTCCTTATCCCCCTGAAAGTTTATTTATCCACTCAAAGACATTCAGGGGGTTTGTGTTAAGAGATTAAAATTGACTTGTAAAAGCCACGCATCGCATCAACGTATCAACAATCGTATCATTCAGATTGTTCACGCTTTTTACTCTTCTCTTCCACATAGATTTTATTTTTTGATTCTCGGACAAATTCATCATAGCTGATATTACCGCCACGTTTTTTTGCATCACCTGGGGTAACACCTTTTAAGGCGTTGGCAATCTGTGATTGTGTTTCTTCACTCCGAGCATCAGCTTCAGCGTCAATCTCCGCATCAGTCTCTATTTGAGCGGTGGCAGTATCTGGTTGTAAATCAGCTTCGACTTCAGCGTTATCGGTGTTGTCGGTGTCTTGTGTTGTGTTTTCATCAGATACTGCTGATACTACTTCTTCGTCTACTTCGTCTGGTTGCTGTTCATTTGTTGCTATAGATGGCATCGGTGCTGGCTGTGTTTGTTCATCGTTGTTCCAAATAAATTTGCTGGCAATCACAAAAGCCGATAGAAGAACAATTAAGACTATTATGGCAAATATAATAAATTGCCCTTTTGTGGCAAGGAGCTGTTGTAATGTGTTTTTATTGTATTTGGTAGTTGCTTTCTGAGTGTTTTGAGTGGTTGGTATTTCCGAGTGATGCCCTTTTTTGGTTTTTGGTTGTTTTTTGCCAAATGATGGCAAGACAAATCCTTTTTTTACATTGGCTTGGGGCTGATTTTCTGAGTTAGGTTGACTGGACGCTTGCGTCTGTGTCATTTGCTCTGATGGTTTGGTAGGACTTTTTTTGCCACGCAGTTTATCCAATAAACCGTTGCCTGTTTTTTTTGTGGTTGATTTTTGGGCATTTTCTTTTGGTTGATTGCCTTTTTTTGCGGTCAGCTGAGTGAATAAGTTTGGCTTTTTTTGCTTAGGTTGCTTAGGTTGTGCAGTTTTTTTGTTGAGTGGGTTTTTCATCGTGATGGTTTTCCGTTTTTTGTGATGTTGTCTGTCTGTAAAATCTGTCAATGATGGTCATTATAACCAAGTTATGCGTCAAATAACATGCTGTCGAGTGTTTGTTTCGCTAAGAGATGATAAAGCAGTCAAGCCTTGCTAAAAAATTGCTCAATATTGGTCAAAGAATATTCATTAGGTCAATTTATTATTTGATGGTAAGGTACGGTAACATGATATTAACAAATGGCAATATCAATAAGCTGTCATAAATTGTCACATTTAGGAACGGAACACTCATGACCACTCAAATAAAAAGCCATTCTATTGGTAGGATTAGTAAGATTAATTGGAAGGCCTTTGGCCCTGGAATTTTGATGGCATCGGCTGCCATTGGTGCATCGCATTTGGTGTCATCAACCCAAGCAGGGGCATTATTCGGCTGGCAACTTGCCATTGTCATTATTTTGGCCAATGTGCTGAAGTATCCTTTTTTTCGTTTTGGCATTGATTATGTGTATGACACAGGCGACAGTCTGATTGCAGGTTATGCCAAAAAATCCAAAGTCTATCTTTGGGTGTATTTTATTTTATCAGTCATCTCCTCCATCATCACTTTGGCAGCGGTTGGGCTCATGTCAGCGGTGATTTTAACCTTTATGTTTCCAAGTTTTGGGCTAACGCCTTTAACAGCGTCGGCCATTGTGCTGGCGATTTCTTGGGTGTTGTTGATTGCTGGGCGTTACAATGTGTTAGATGGCATAACCAAAATCATCATTTTGGCGTTGGCGATAACCACGGTTGCGGCGGTGTTTATTGCAGCAGGCAAACCCACCGTCATGGCGGCGGATTTTGTTGAGCCTAGCCCTTGGAATCTGGCAAGTTTGAGCTTTATTGTGGTGGTGGTCGGTTGGATGCCTGCGCCGCTTGAATTTTCTGTGATTACTTCTATGTGGACGGCTAAAAAAATCCAAACTGACCACACCACTCACGAACAAGGACGATTGGATTTTAATGTGGGTTTTGCCACATCAACCATCTTAGCGGTGCTTTTTTTGGCATTGGGTGTGTATGTTCAGTACGGTTCAGGGCAAGAGATTCAAACCGCTGGCAGTGCTTATGTTGGGCAATTGATTGACATGTACACTGCCACCATTGGTGAATGGTCACGGTTGTTGGTGGCGTTTATTGCATTTATGTGCATGTTTAGCACCACCATCACCTCGGGTGATGGTTATGGGCGCGCCAATGCTGAATGCTGGCGATTAATAAAGGGTGAGCATGAAATCAGCCGTGGTCAGTTGATATTTTGGATATCGTGGGCGGTGTTTGGTGGGTTTATTGTCATTGCTTTTTTTACAGGTCAGCTTGGTAATATGCTCAAATTTGCCATGAGTTCTGCGTTTGTGTCTGCACCTGTTTTTGCGTGGCTAAACTACTCTTTGGTACGCTCAGAACAAAAGCTGTCATCTGGCATTCAAGCGTTGTCAATCATCGGTTTTATGTTTTTGCTCGGATTTGCTTTGTTATATGTTGCCAATACCATGGGCGTTTTTGGCTAGCAAGCAAATAAGCCAATAAAATAAACTAAAATTTAAAAATCAGGGCTGATGGTTTCAGCCCTGATTTTTTAATTTATTTTTGATAAAAAGCGGTACAAATTGATGAATTCATGGTGTTACCGATTTTGTTAATAAATTTCACTTGATATCAGATAAATTTCCTAAATGTGGCACAGACACCCCCTGCTCTGTGGCAAGTAACCCAACGCCTGCATAGATGCCAAGCTTATCTCTGGTGTCTGTGATGTCTAAATTACGCATGGTCAGCTGTCCAATACGGTCAACAGCACTAAAGCTTGACTCGCCTTTTTCCATGGTCAAGCGTTCGGGGTGATAAGTTAAGTTATCTGAAGCGGTGTTTAAAATGCCATAATCATTGCCACGGCGTAGCTCAAGCGTAACTTCCCCTGTGATGGCTTTGGCAACCCAGCGTTGAGCGGTTTCACGAAGCATAAGTGCTTGTGAATCAAACCAACGCCCTTGATAAAGCAGACGGCCCAAACGCAAGCCATTAATACGGTACTGCTCAATGGTGTCTTCATTGTGAATGCCTGTCAGCAGTCGTTCATAAGCGATGTGCAACAGTGCCATACCGGGAGCTTCATAAATACCACGAGATTTGGCTTCAATGATGCGGTTTTCGATTTGGTCAGTCATGCCAAGCCCATGACGACCACCAATCTCATTCGCCTTTAACATCAAATCAACCAAGCTACCAAAATGCTCACCATTTAACGCTGTTGGCACACCTTCTTTAAAACTGACTGTAACCGTCTCGGTAGCAACGCTTACACTGTCATCCCAAAAACGCACCCCCATGATTGGCTCAACGATGTGCATGCTGGCATCTAAAAACTCCAAATCTTTGGCTTCATGCGTTGCACCAAGCATGTTAGAATCCGTTGAATAGGCTTTTTCAGCAGACATTTTATAATCATAACCATTATCAATCAAAAACTGACTCATCTCAGTCCGACCGCCCAGCTCATCAATGAATGTTTGGTCAAGCCAAGGTTTATAGATTTTTAGTTCAGGATTGGCAAGCAAGCCATAGCGATAAAATCGCTCAATGTCATTGCCTTTATAGGTTGAACCATCGCCCCAAATATGAACATCATCTTCTTTCATGGCAGTAACCAACATCGTCCCTGTTACCGCACGACCCAATGGCGTGGTGTTAAAATAAGGCATGCCACCTGTTCTGATATGAAACGCCCCACACTGAATGGCAGCAATGCCTTCTAACGCCAGCTGGGTACGACAATCAATCAACCTTGCTTTGACCGCACCGTATTGATTGGCTTTTTTGGGAATGGCGGTATAATCAGGTTCATCAGGTTGCCCTAAATTGGCGGTGTAAGCATAAGGCAGTGCCTCTTTTTGCTTCATCCACAAAATGGCAGCAGATGTGTCAAGCCCCCCTGAAAAAGCGATGCCGACTTTTTCGCCAACAGGAATGGATTTTAAAATGGTTGCTGTGTTTGACATGGCTTATCCTTAGGTTTGTTCTTAAATTTTTAACATTTTTCACACCCATAATCTGTAACACCAATAACATATTTTTTATAAAAATATGTTAGCATCTATTTGCAATCATATTTGTAATAATAACACAAAGACAGTTACACAAAGACAGTTACAAAAAGATGGTAGCACAACGTTGATGACCAACATTGATAACTAACGTTGATGACGAAGTGATGATAACACAATACAAGGATAACAGACCACCCATGCCAGCCTTAACTGATACTCATCAATTACAACAAAAAACACTTGCCATGCTGTTGGCTATTCCACAAGTCATGGCAAACCGATTATGGATAATTGCCAGCACTGACCTAACCAATCAGAACAGCACCAAACAACAACACGATGAGATTCATGCCATGATAGCGGAAAAACAGTTGGCATTCATGCAGTCCTTGAGTGACATCACCACGCAATTATATCGCTCACAGATGGTGTTGGGGCTTGCCATGCTTGGAAACTGGCAAAACTTAATGATGGGCAATCAGCAGACTTATGTTCAGATGAACCAAAAGATTGAAACAGAAACGCTTAAAATCTTAGATAAAGGCATCAATCCTTATGTTCAAGCGGTTCAAGACAATCAGCGTCGTTTGGTTTTTTCTAAATAAGTCATTTTTAATAATTTAAGTTAAGTTAAAAAAATGATGAACTGGTCCTTGTCCTTTGCCCACATTTAGCTCATCGGCATGGCGTAAGGCATCGGTCAGATAGTTTTTGGCAGACTGACAAGCGTCATTTATTGACATTCCCTTTGCCAAATAAGTGGCAATGGCTGCCGATAATGTACAGCCTGTGCCATGTGTATTATGTGTGGCAATACGCTGACTAAAAAACCATTGCTGATGATGTTCAGTCATAAGAACATCACACGCCTGCTCATCTGCCAACCCTGTTGATGATAAATGCCCACCTTTTAGATACACAGGCACAGTAAACTGTTTGGCTTGCCTTTGCATGGCATCAAGGTCATCTGCTTGTGCTTGCCCCAATAAATCGCCAGCTTCTGGCAAGTTTGGTGTTACCAACGACACCAACGGCATCAGCTCTTCTTTTAATGCCTTAATCGCAGTATCCACCAATAACCTATCACCACTTTTAGCGACCATCACAGGGTCTAACACGATGGCAAAATGGCGTTGCTGTTGATGATATTTCTGTTGATAATGGCGTAATTTTTTTGCCACCGCACAGATGATGTCCGCATCACCCAGCATGCCAATTTTGACCGCATCGACTTGCACATCGTCAAATACCGAATCTAATTGAGCTTCAATTAGGCTCACAGGCATCAGTTTCACTTGTTGCACGCCAGTGGTGTTTTGTGCAACCACAGCAGTGATGACACTCATGGCATAGCCGCCACATGCACTGATGGTTTTAATGTCCGCTTGCACCCCTGCTCCGCCCGTCGGATCAGTACCTGCAATGCTCAGCACATTGGGTACATCAGATGTATTAGGCTGATTGCTCATGTTATCCATTTTTTATCTCCTTAACCATTTGGTTTGGGCATGGCGTTTGTTAAGTTTGTTAAAATGGTTGGCTAAAACTGCCAGCCATACACCACGTCAACGAATTTTTCCAGTGATGATGTGGCTTCGACATATACTCGTCTGGTTAACTGATAGCGGACAGACAAGCTGTTTTGGGCATTGAACACGCCAACCCCATAGCGGACATATAGGTCTGGGGTGATGTAACCTGTGACATTGACATTGGTGTCATCTTGCGTGCCTGCCGCATTGACGGTTAGGCTTTGTAACCCAAATGCCCGTCCCAATTCATTGGTAAATTGGCGTGTGCCGTGCAATCCATAGCTCAAACCAGCAGCAGCGATGTTGTTGGTAACTTCTGAGCGAAAACCCTGTTCGCTGATTTGCGTGGCTGATGAATTCTCTATCCTACCTGTCACCAACGCATTCATGGCTTGCTGTTCGCTCAATCCTGCATCATTAAAGACGATGATATTAGGGTCACTGGCATCGCCTTTAACTCGTAAACCCACGGTACTTGCGTTGATTTCTTTGACCGCTTCAATGCTCAATGTGGGACGGCGAATATCACCATCAAAACGTACTTGAGCATAATTTAAGTCCAAACTTTGTCCAAAGGCATCAACATTGGTGCGTCTGGCAACCTGTATCATGCCCTTAGCGGTCATGATGCCTTGTCCGTGTTGATGTACCGTCAATGCCCCTGCCAATGGTAACACCGCCCCAAACCCTCTAAAGGTGACATGATGACCTAAGTCGACACCAATATCTGCGTTGATGTCCCAAGGTTGGGTAACGGCTAAAACCTGCTCAATGTTGCCAACGGCACGGCGGTCAAGCACAATCACATCTTCTGATTTACCGATGATGTTTTCATTGGCTTCAGGCGGACGAATGGTGGCATTAGGAACGGTAATTATCCCTTTAATGGAGATGTGTTTATCGCTTGGACGCACAATCATCTCAATATCTGGGTTGATGCGTGCAGATAACATGGGTGGCTGCACCACAGAAAGCTGAGCACCTTGCACCCCAAGCTTGGCAACCAGCTGATTTTGCCAATCAATCGTGCCTGTGATTGAGCCTTGCCCTTCACCACTCATAAATCTGCCTTTGATATCAGCGTTTGTGCCTTGAATGTCAGCAGTGGCATTAATATTTTGCAAATCCACTGGCATGTCAAGCATGCTTACCCTACCCTGTCGAACAGCCACCTTGCCATCAAACTTCGGCATACTTAGTGTGCCTGACAGCTGTCCATTGGCAGTTGCTTGCCCTTCTAACACTCGCATGCCTGGAAAAAATGGCTTAAATAGTGCCAAGTTAAGTTTATCAACCACCAAATTACCTTGAATGGGTTTGCCTTGGGCAGTTGGGTTAATCAGCACATTCACATAGCCATTACCTCGTTGTCCATTATTTAGGTCAGCTCTTACTTTTAATCCATTGGCTTGACTGATTAACCGCAGTGATACCCGCTCATAAGGAATGTCAATGTTACCTGTGCCGTCTTGAACCATGCCAATTTTGCCATTTTGTGAATAGGCTGAAACATCAATGGTGGGACTTTGACCTTGTTGCCATGATAATTTTGCTGTACCATGTATTTTGGCACGCCAACGGACATCTTTTGGCATCGCTAGGGCAAACAGCTTAGTATCTATATTATCAACTAATAGGTTAACGTTACCTGCGTTTTTATTGACATTCAACGGTTGATTTAAGCAAAACTTACCTGATTTATCATTGGTCTGCCAGCAGTGAGATGCCATTTTTAGCGATTGGTTGTCAACATCTAGCACTGTTTGCGTGGGTTGTTGTTGTTTTAATACCGTGCCTTGGCTGGCAAGCTCACCTTGAGCCACCACCCCTTTCCAACGCATGGTTTGGGTATCATACTCTCCTGTCAGTAAACCAGAAAACCGACTGTCATCTTTTTTGGCTTTAACTTGGGCGGTGTGTTTCGCCATTGTGCCATTAAACACCAAATAAAGCTGATTGATTTGTTGATTGGCGGTTTCTAAATCCACCGCTTGCACGGTTAGCTGACTGGGGCTGTTACCCAAATCCACCAGTTTGCCTTTGACATGGCCACTTGCCAACAGCAAGTTAGGCAACGCCAAACGCCTGGCAAGAACATCAACATATAACGTTGGTAGATGATTGTCTGTGGTCTGTAGCATGCTCATGCCACCAGAGACTTCACCGTTTAATCGTGGGTCTAATTGGTTCAGGTTGATGATGTTAACTTTGGCTTGCAATTGTTGTTTATCACCTGTAACAGTCAGATAATTATCCGCCCAACGTATGACCAAATTATCTGCCTGTAACGTATCAATCATGGCATTGATTTGGCCATATTGGTTGTCTGTATTTTCTGATTTTAGGCGATTGAGATAACCTTTAATGTCTTTGGGCAACTGCATTTGTACGTTAATTGCCCCCTGTGCTTTAAAGGGTTGGCCTTTGAGTTGGCCAGAAATATTCATATCTTGGATTTGAACATGTTGAGAGTCGGTTTGCCAACTGCCTATGCTGTTTAGATGTCCACTCAGGCGGCTGGGCATGTCTTTGACAAAATAACCCAAGTTAAAGTTATTCATCTCTGTATTGATTTGCCATTGATAACCTTGACGCATGTCAAGTGTTCCCTTGGCATCTAACTTACCTGCATCACCATCGTGATACAATCGGTTGATGTCGATGACTTGGGCATTACCTTTGATGTCAACCAGCAAATTACCTGCTGGTAATTTATCAGTATCAACTTGCCCTGCAAATTTGGCGGTAAAATCACCCAACTGCCCTGTTTCTGCTTTAGTTTTACCCTTTATCCAACTGCCTTGTGAATCAAGCTTGCCTGTGATGATGGTAGGATTGTCAGCGATAAAATAGCCTGTGTCCAAATCTTGTAGCTTGGCATCAATGTCCCAACTTAGCCGATTATCTCCTAATTGCACTCGCCCTGTGCCATCTAGATGACCTGCTTTGCCTTGGTACATCAGCTCATTAAAATGAATGTCATTAGGTGTGCCATTGGCTTGCAAGCGAATGCGTCCCTTTGGCACATCAGTCGCACCAAGCTTGCCGTCAAAATCGGCGGTAAATGCAGTCAGCTCACCATTTGCCAAGCGTATGTTGGCAACGCCTGTGCCACCAATATCAATTTGCCGACCATCTTGGCTGGCATCAAGCAAGGCGCTTAACTCACTATTTTGTATGCTGATGTGATGTTGCTGATTGCCATTCTGGTCCAGCATGTTACCACTGGCATGGATAACACCTGTCAGCTTATCGATTGGTAAATTGTCTTGATAACGGTTAGGATACAAACCCTCGGTGCTGGCATGAATTTGCCAGTTTAAGGGTTTGCCACGATTGGCAAGGTGAATTTGCCCATTCCCTGACAGCTGGCCCACCACGCCTTGATAGTCAACCTTTGGCAAATCAATACGGCTACCCATTTTATGAACATTGACAACATAGTTACCCTTGGGAGCAACGTTTAACTCGTTGATTTGAGCATTGGCTTGCACATCTAAACGTTGTCCTTGCATCTTAACTTTTACGTTGCCGTGGTCGCTGTTGATGTTGCCAATATCTGGCAGATTTTGCCGTTTAAGCTGTCGCCAGCTGGCATCTATCAGTAAAGGCTGATGGTTATTACTTTTATCTTCGACTTTTATGATGTTGGCTTGCACATATTCGCCATCACGCTGGTTTAGAACCATGTCCATCTTAAGATTGCCTTGAGCGTTTTGCGTCAGCAAATGAAAGTGCAACGTGCCATCTAATTTTTGTGGCAAATAAGCTTGGTACTCTTGATACTCAGGTGATAATGACTGACGTAACGCATAATCATCTGAGTTGACAGTCGCCTTGATGTCCACCGCATCTGACCAGTCAATCAAACCATCAGCATGTAGACGACCATGTGGCGTATCTGCGATGAGTTGTTTTATGTCTAATAAGCTGTTATTAACATCAACTTTGGCTCGCCCCTGATAGTGTCCAGTGGGAATGTCCTGACCAGACAGCTGAGTGTTAATCCGCAAATCAATGTCTGATGTGATGCCAGAAGCGATGACCAGCCCATCTTGCAAGATGATGTTTTGTTCATTGGCATAAGGCAGATGAAGCTTTTCATAACGCAACTTTGCCCAAAATGGTGCATTGCTGTCCATCGGTTGTGCCAAAAATTCACCCTGAACGTCTGCATGGTTATATTGGCTGTTAACCGTGCCATGCAATCGTTTAAGACTGCCTTTAGCGGTGATTTGTAGGGCATCGACATACGCCTTATCCAACGCATTGACATGCACCACCGCTGACAAATCCAGTGGATAAGTGTCTTTTAAATCCATGTCGCCAGTTAGGTCATGGACGCTAAGCATGTCATGATAATATAGCTGTCCTTTACCCAACTTAAGCTGAGTTCCAATCCACGTCAAATCATTGACCGCCACATCAGTAACATGTATGGGGTCTTTGCTTGCTTGATTGTAGGTAATGCGGTTAATATCAGCGGCATCAAAACGCAGATTGATTGGCAGTTGTAAGGTTTTATAATCAAAAGGTTCGTCAGTTGGTGGTTGGCGATTGGTAATGACCAAATGATGAATACTGGCTTCACGCAGATGCACTTGTTTAGAAAACACCGCCCGCCAGCCAATCTTAACAAACACCCTATCTACCCCAATGTGAATGTCTTGGTTGGCATCGATGTCGATGTCAGTAATCCAAATCCCATCTTTTAGGTTGCCCCGACCGTATTTAAAGCCAATGCCCGTCTGTTGAGCAATTTTATTCAATAAATACTCAGTTCCCTGCTCTGTGCCAGCAGCGTAAAAAAATGCCACCAACACCGCCGTAAAAAACAAACACACAAACAAAAACAGCTTGATTAAAAAGCCAAGCGGAGTCCAGCGTTTAACCGCCTTAGATTGATGCTTGGCTGGGCTACTGGTCTGAGAATCACCGCCTTTGGGGTCAGTCGAATTGGGCTGTGCCATAGATAGATAATCATCAACAAATTGAAAAATGGACAAACTATAACATATTTAAACAAGCATCTGCCATTTTTTGCGATGTGCTTTTGCGATGTGTCGCAATGACAAGCCAACGACAAGGGTACAACAACGATAAAAATGATACCCAACCACGGTAAGCCAACCACGATAAACCAATACAGTCATCGCAATGGTGAGCCAATAAAAAAATGCAAACGAATGGGTGGATCATTTTCACTCACGCCAGCGGCCAAATCCACCCGAACAGGACCAACTGGTGATGCCCAACGAATGCCAAACCCAGCCCCCACTTTGGTATCGGTGGTGAAATTAGCATCATAAGCATTGCCAACATCAGCAAATACCGCACTACGAAATCCGGGGAAAAATTCATAGTTATACTCAAAGCTTGCCACTGCCAATACTTGCCCACCATACAGATAATCAAACTCTAATGGCGATAAGCTGTTATAATCATAACCACGAATGCTTTGATCACCCCCAGCAAAAAATCTTAGCTTATAAGGCACTTCAAAAAAATTATTTGCCCAAATATAACCACCATCTAAGCTGCCGATAACTTGATGTTTCAATCCTTCACCAAAGCCATACACCCCACTCACGCCCGCTCTGGCGATGATCATGTTGGTATCGGTCAGCAGCGACTTTGCCCCACCTTCGACAGAATAATACTGACGCACCCCAAAATTTGGGTTGATGGGGTCATCAGCTTCAGTTTTGCTTAAGCCATAACCGAACAGCAACGCCTGCTGGGTATCATTACCAGCAGCAAAGCGAATGGGCAAATTGCGATAAAAAGACGCATCGATATCAGAGCTAAGGTCGTCGTAGCGATAGCGGATAGAATAGGTTCTATTCCAACCTAAATCATTAATGATGTTGCGTGACAGCCCCGCTAAGATGGATTTTGACTGAAGACTAAACGAGCCAAATCCTTGGTCAATCAGCTCTTCTTCATATTTGATATTTGCCTTAATGGTGTCATCAAGTGGGTGCTTCCAAGGTCGGCTGCCATAGATACTGATATTTTTGTTAATTTTGGATAATGACGTTTGAACACCTGCTTGATAGCCATCTCGATTCACCAGATTGTAATCCAAGCGACCAGTTAACCGAATGCCTGAGTCTGTGCCATAACCAAAACCGACCTGAGCATCTCTGGGCTTATCACTTTGCACATACACATAAACAGGCACTTTTTTACTGTCATAAACCTGCTCAGGGGTGATTTTATTAGCCAGTTCGGGACGCTCGACATGTTCAGGCAGATTATCAGGCAATGGGTCAAGCTTACCAGCAATGTCGCTGATTTTATCACTGATTTTACCAAGCAAAGTGGTGCTTTGTGTGTCATCTTCCAATAACACCCTATCATCTGGCTGGTTATATAGCTGCTGTGCCTTTTGCTCAATGGTAAACAGTTTATTTTCGATGTCAGTGTCAATTTCAAATTCAATGGGAGCAATGTTTTCTAAGCCATCTATGTTATCTGGGTTATCTGGATTTGAATTGTCTAAATTTGAGTTATCTGAGTTACCATTATCTGGGGCATCATTATCCAAGTTATCATGATTTAAACCATCTAAATTTAAATTGTCATCATCTGTAGTCGTCTCCGATGGCATGCCAGCCTGTACACCATGCTGTGGCAGCACTGTCTCTACATTAACCGTATTAAAATAGCGGGTGGCAGATAAATCATTGCTAAACTTGGTTATCGCTGGTGCATAATAATGCTCCCCCGTTTTAAAGGTAAGCAACTGTTGTAATAATTCTGGTTTTAAAGGCAATTTATTGGGGTCAGTGGTCAGCTTTTGGCTGTCTTTATCATAAGTAAAAAAAACCACATCGCCAAAGTCGTATTGCTGTCCTGCATCATATAGCAAGGCAATGTCAGCGGTGTTATCAGGCAACACAATATCAACAGAGTGACTTAACCAACTGGCATCAAAATAACCAAAACGACTTCCCATCTGAGAAATTGCCTGTTTACTGGCTTCATAAATACCATGATTAAACACTTCACCTTGTAATGGCGGCAAATAATCTTGCAAGGCGGTTAAAGGCTCTTTACCACTGCCATCAATGTTACGTACTTCGACCACTCGTTTATCAACGATGACAGGCTCACCCACTGAGTCGATGATGACATCAATGCTGTTGCTGTCAGTCTGGACAAATTGCATCTGTACGTCATAATAGCCAACCGCTTCGGCAGCACTTTTGGCGGTTTCTCTGATTTTGGGTAATGCTGCTTTAAAATCAGCAACCGATTCGACAAACAAATCTTCTAATGATGCCTTGATGTTTTTGGCAGGTTGGCTATTGGTGTCAACTTTGATCAATCGGTCATTATTAGGATTGCCATCATTGGCGGGCACTTTTAGATAAATGTTGGCATCTAGCCTAGGTAGTGGCAAATAACCATCTGAAAACAGATTGGCATATAAGCGTTTAAAGACATTAACCGATTTGTCCGCTTTTGTGGTTGGCGTTGTTTGATTTGATGTGTTTGGTTGGGTCTGTTGTTTTATCTGTTCAACTTGAGCGGGGATTTGTTCATAGCCAAATTGTCCTAAAGAAGTTTGTACGTCTTGTTGGTTTTGTTCAACAACATCATTAATCTGTTGAGCCGTATTCATCTGTTGAGTCGCTGTTATCGTTGTTATGGCTGAAACGGTTTTTGTCGGTTGAATATTGGACGTTGCGTCATCAGTTGCGTCATCAAGTTTGGCAACTGGTACTGACTTAGGCGAATTAAGCAAACCTTGTGTATAAGTCGCCACTTGCTGGGCATGTTGTTCAAGCTCTTGAATGCTTTGCATTTGATACTGCTGAGCTTGAGCCTGTTTGGCATCTTGTTGCAAGTTCTGCCAACTGCTGGCTTGCGGTAAACCATCGGCTGACAAGCTGTTATTTAAGTTATCATCAACGTTGATAATTTGCCCTTGTTGATTGGTTTCGCTGGCATCAGCGGTTAGACTGTTTTGCACAGCTTGAGTACTTTGCAGAGATTTTAATGTGTTTTTGCGATAGTCTTCGAGTACTTTTGCATCAATGATGCCTGCTTCAACCGCTTGTTTTAGCCTTAGTGCTGTTAAAGTTTCATCAACGTGAGCATCATCTAATAATGGCTGTTCTTGTTGTTTATCGTTGATGAATAACTGATTAAACCCCACTGTTTTTTGTTCAAAATTTGCTGATATTGGTTGTGTCATCGATTGGGAGATTGATTGTGCCTCATCGGTTACTGCCATAGCAGAGATTGGCACGACTGCCAATAGCACAAAAGGCACACCAACACCCACATACCGTAACTGCCTTGATAATTGCCCTGTTGTGCAAGAAGTAGGTAAAAGGCGTGAAAGTCGTTGATAATTCATGATTAAATAAAGCGGGTGTTTGGTCATGGCATCAGTCATATCGTTTAGAGGTCTTGGTATTTAAACATCAGTGTTTTAAGCATCAGTGTTTTAAGCATCAAACGTCTGCATTCTAACAGGTATCATCATGATAACATAGCTAAAAAGCCACCTTTATGCTACCTTAAACATCAGGTTACTTGGCTTTATTCATGTTATTTATTTGGTTTTTTGTGTCGTCATTGGTTTGATTCAGTAGGGGCAAGCATGTCCAGTCAATTTGCATTATTTTTCAAAAAACGCTTTACAGCCATGTTTATCACCCAGTTTATGGGGGCATTTAATGATAATTTGTTTAAGCAAGCCCTGCTGTTGGTGTTGACTTACAGTGTCGCAAGCCAAATGGGCATGAAAATCAGCACCTTAAACAATTTGGCAGCAATGTTGTTTATTTTACCCTATTTTTTATTTTCTGCGCTGGCAGGACAGCTGGCAGATAAATACGAAAAGTCCAAATTGACGGTAAACATTAAAATTTTAGAAATTGTCATCATGGTGATTGCTGTCTTTGGTTTTTTTATGCAGCTGTATTGGTTGCTGTTTGTGGCGTTGTTTTTATTAGGCACACAATCAACGTTTTTTGGCCCAATTAAATACGCCTATTTGCCCCAAGTCATGCACGAAGATGAGCTGGTTGGGGCAAATGGTTTATTCCAAATGGGGACATCACTATCAATATTGTTTGGCATGATTGTGGCAGGAGTTTTAACCCAATTACCAAATGCTTATGTGTGGATATGCACCACCGTGATGCTGGTGGCAATTTTGGGATTGATGGGTGCTAAAAACATTCCCCACACACCTGCCACTCAGCCTAATTTGACAGTAAATTGGAACATCATCACCACCAGTTGGCAGACCATTCAATTTTTATATGGTTTTCCGCTGTTGTTTTTTATCATTTTGGGCAACAGTTGGTTTTGGTTTTATGGGGCAACCTTTTTAACGCAAGTGCCAGAGTTTAGTAAAACGATTTTACATGGCAATGAAGTGGTGGTCATTTTTATGTTGGGGTTGTTTTCGGTTGGGGTGTCGATTGGGTCATTGCTTTGTAAGCAATTCACCAAAAACCAAGTGAGCTTAAAGTTGTTGCCGTTTGGCATTGCAGGCTTGAGTGTGTTTGCCATTGATTTGTTTTTATCATTAAGGGGTATTGATAATATTCAGCTTTCTGCCGAGAACTTACTTGGCATCAGTGAACTTTTGGCAATTAATGGCAGCGTGCGAGTATTTATGGATTTGTTTTTTTTGGGCTTTAGTGGGGGCATTTATATTGTGCCGTTATACGCCTATATGCAGGCTTATGCCCCTAAAAGCCATCGGGCTCGTGTGATTGGGGCGAATAATATTTTTAACGCCATTTTTATGGTAATGTCAGCCATTGTTGCCATCATGGCCTTATCGGAGCTGTCGTTAAGTCTGCCCCAGTTGTTTTTGATAACAGGTGTGTTAAACTTGATTTTTGGCGGGTTTTTATACCTAAAACTCCACAAACACGCTGGTAGCATGAACATTCAAACCACAGACGATGTGTTTTAAATCGATGTGATTTTAAGTGATTTTAAAGGGGGGCGTTATGACAGCCAATCATGGCACAACTTCACCAAAACCTAAGCGTCAGTTAAACGGACATGACCGACTGATACAAAAACTTGACCAGTCGCTAAGAGCCATCATTCCCCACAGTAATTTACACACCAGAGCCTTGCCTGTCAGTGATGACATCTTACCTAAGCTTAATAACCAAGAATCCCGTCATGTGGCAGGTTTGATGCGTATCAATCATACTGGCGAAGTATGCGCTCAAGGGCTATATCATGGACAAGCCTTTAGTGCCAAAAATGATGCGGTCAGATCTGCCATGAACCATGCTGCCCAAGAAGAAGTTGACCACTTGGTTTGGTGTGAAACTCGCCTAGACGAACTTGGTAGCCACCCCAGTGTATTCACACCTGTTTGGTATGGGCTTTCGTTTGGCTTAGGGGCAGTGGCAGGGTTTATCTCCAATGAGTTTAGTTTGGGATTTGTGGCAGAGACAGAAGCTCAAGTCAGCGAACATTTACAAGAGCATGTGGCACAACTGCCCATTGATGACCACCGCAGCCGCCAAATTTTACAACAGATGGATAAAGAAGAATTGGAGCATCGGCACATGGCGTTAGAAAATGGGGGCAGTCAGCTGTCTTTACCTGTCCGCATCACCATACGTTGGCTGGCAAATCGCATGAAGCAAGTGGCGTATCATTTTTAAATTCAGAGCCTTAAATCAAGAGCATTTAACTTAAGAGAATGAACACAGTAATGAATACAGTTTTGTAACAGCTTAGCAATGGAAAACCCACCCATTTTTGTGTTTAATGGGAAGCTTGTTTTCATTTGGACATTTATTTTATCTTGATAATAGGACAATTTTTTTATGCCCTTTTTAGTTTTTAACCTGACATCTCATAAAATCAATGCGTTGATAACGGCTTCTGCTTTATCGTTGTTGGTGTTCATAACCCCCATAACCGCCAGCCATGCCAACGCACAAACCATGCAAACCATGCAAATGTTAGGCACGCCCCTTAACCCCAGCACATTGCCCAACATTCCTACACCAGCTGTTAGCGTCTCTGATTTGGCTTTTATTCCCACAGTACTGATAAACCAAAGCACCACGGGTAATGCTCAAATTGACGTGTCGCTGTTAGATGAATTTTTGGCAGATGTTGAGCCAAACGTTCGCCACTATCCCCCCAACTTCCCCAACCGCTCACAACAATACCATACCAGTCAAACCATTAAAGCTTATGCCACATGGATTGCTCAATTTGCTGATGCTCCCAATGCGTCTTATGATGTGCTGATGCGTGCAGCCAAACTTAACGGAATGGCTCGCAACTTAGACATGGGGTCAGATCATGCCGTTGCTGCCAGTAATTACGTGGCAAAAGCGATTAAACTTAAACCCAATGATGTCGATGCCAATCTACTTTATGGTATTTTGTTGTCAGAAGGTGGGGCATATAAACAAGGCAAAAAATACTTAGACATCGCTGCCAATCAAGGGTCGGTGGAAGCTGAACAGACCATGGCACAAGCAGAAATCATGGCGGATAATGTGTCAGCTGGTTTACAGCGTCTACATCGCCTACAAAAAAAATACCCCAATAACGCCCAAATCGCTCAACAAATTGCCATTGTTGATGCGGGCAAATTTCGCATTTGGGATATCCCTGCTCCAGACATCAATGTCAAACCAATTAATTGATGTTTTTTTTAAAAATTGACTTTTTAATCACTGGGGTTGCATAAGAAACGTCAGTTCATAAAAAACATCGCATGACATTAAGCCCATTTTTATGGACATGTCTATCATAAAAAGATTAGGACAAAGTTTGCCTTATCCGCTGTTGTCGCTTTTCATTTAATGCCTTACCAATGGCTTGTCCGCTTAAATTTGGCTCAATGTCATTCATGCCCACCGCACAAAATGCGTTAATGGCATGTTGCATTTGTACCATCATTTGTGCTTGTTTCATCAATGCCAGCACATCATATATTTGTTGCCAAGTTTTAGCGTCTTTATTGGCGTTGGTGGTGTTGATAAATTCGGTCATTATCTGAGCTTGATTGGATAACTTTGCGTTTGTATTGACATTTGATGAGTCTGTCATGGCAACAGACTGTGATAATAGAGTGTGCATCATCAGTTTGTCCATCATAAGGGCATTTTTAGCCGTCAGTTGAGCAAATTTGCTGATTTTTTTGGGGATTGTGATGCTTTTATCCAACTTTTGGATCATCATTTGCCACGCATCGACATCAACATCTGTATTGTGATTGGTATTGTGATTAAAAGATTGATTTTGTTGTGTATTCAATCGGCTGTTATCATACGTTTTGTCATGTGTTGTTTCGTCATGACTTTTTGCCATCATCGCTGTGAACACCGCCCAACGCTGTGATAAATTCAAGCACCTATCAGCACACAACCGTAAAGCAACCGCCAACAACCCATCATCGCTCAAATCAACCAATGTGGGGAATATGCCAGAAAAAATCACTTGCATGGCATTGGTGTGTTGTAATAACTGCCAGTAAGCATGGGGATAATCTTGCATCATCGCACGGCTGGTCTCTTGCCACACTCTCTCACGGGTAAGGCTGTTTAACTCTCCTGATGCCACCATGGTACAAATTAACATTAAAGTGCTGTCATCTACGTCAAAGCCCATGCCTTTATAACGCCCATAGAAGCGTGCCACTCGCAGCACTCGCAATGGGTCTTCAGCAAATGCGTCAGACACATGCTTAAGGCGACGTGCTTGCAAATCTTGCTGTCCACCGTAAGGATCAATGATTGTGCCGTCAATCGGAGTTAAGTCATCAAGCCCATGTAACTGCATTGCCATGGCATTGATGGTCAAATCTCGTCTTAATAAATCCTCTGCCAACGTAACGCTAGGACGACTGTCCACCTCAAAACCCAAATAACCCATGCCTTGTTTACGTTCGGTGCGGGCAAGGGCAAATTCTGCTTTACTCTGTGGATGCAAAAACACAGGAAAATCTGCCCCAACGGGCAAATAACCCAAGTCCAACATTTGCTGAACGTTTGCACCAACAAGCACATAATCTTGGTCTTGATTGTCAAGACCAAGCAGAGCATCACGCACTGCCCCACCAACCAAATACACTTGCATGGATTTACCCTAACTTAAAAACATGGGTTTAAACACCTCTGCATTTAAACCCATCAATTTAAATGGGTCATCATCAGCATTTGCTGATTATTGATGACAGTTATTGAACCACTGGTTTGTGCATTATTACCATTACCACCATTGCCATTTTGGTTTTGATGTCTGTGTTTTGACAAGCGTTGATGCGATTGATGCGCCGTAATCGCCATGGCAGCTGCCACTCGACCTGCTGAAATGGGACGTACGGCAAGGTTTTGTGGCACAAGTGGCGACACCATTTTGAACAATCCTTGACTGACAGCCTCCAATGGACGACCCTTATGCTTACCAAGTAACAGTGCTGGGCGAAACACATAAACACATTCAAACCCAAGCTGTTTAATGGCATCTTCCAGCTCACCTTTGACTTTATTATAAAAAAAACGACTGTCTTTATCTGCTCCCATAGATGACAGCAAAAAAAATTGTGCCACCCCTTTTTGTTGGCATAGTTTGGCAAAAGTCAGATTAATGTCATAATCTATCGCCCAAAAAGCATCACGACTGCCTGCCTGTTTTTTGGTAGTGCCAAGACAACTAAAGGCATCAGTATTGCCATCAACATTCAAACTGGCAAACAACTCTGACAAATGATCAAAGTTGGTAAGCTGATAAAAATGTGTGGTTGGGGTCATTTTTTTGGGAGGCGTACGAGCAATGACAATCACCGTCTGATATAAAGCAATCAGCTGATCAACCAACTTAGTACCAACCAGACCTGTTGCTCCGATGATAATGGCTTTTTTTTGCATGACAAAAAAGATTCACTATAATTAATTCACTATGAATGATTAAAGCTGTTGAATGACTAAAACCGTTAGAGATTATTGTATCGCATATTTGATGGCTTTGAAATGAAAACGTTTAAAACGTGTCAACCTTAAAAATAAAAACAAGCTGGCTGTCTTGTTGATGGGTATAAAATTTGTTATAATCACCCACTTTGATTGTTGCTGGTGTTTGATTTGATGTTGAATTATTCCCAAATTCCCAATCAAGGCAATATCATGACAATCACGACAATCTTGGCAAATGACCACTTTGTTTATCATTGCTGTTTTAGCAATCGCATCATTTTTATTTTGCCATCTATTTTTAGATGCTCACATTCATTCTTTAAAGGAGACGCTCGTGGCAAACTCTGCACAAGCTCGTAAACGTGCCCGTCAAAATACCAAACGTCGTCAACATACTGCGTCACAACGCTCTATGGTGCGTACATACATCAAGCGTGTCAATGCTGCTATTGACAATAAAGACCATGCAGCGGCAACAGAAGCTTTTAATAAAGCAGTGCCTGTCATCGACCGCATGGCAGATAAAGGCATCATTCACAAAAATAAAGCCGCTCGTCATAAGAGTCGTTTAAATAAAGCGGTTAAAGCATTGGCATCGTAAACTTAATTTTTTGATGTATGACAAAAAGGCTGACTTTGAGTTAGCCTTTTTTGTTGTTTGGTGATTTTGATTTTTCTGATGGTGACTTTTAGTTTGGTTATGTTAAAAATTGCTTAGGCTATTTTTTTATGTTATTTTTGGCGTTTTTAGCATGACAATACACTGACACTTTTCATCAGTCATCAGCCACTGACATCAACCACATTATTTAAAAGGATTTAAACAGGCAAATCTTCATCAAAATTACGTCGATAAAGCTGGGAATAAACGCCATTTTGGCTCATTAAAGTGTCATGCGAACCCATCTCAATGATTTTGCCTTGCTCCATGACCACAATTTTATCCGCTTTTTCAATGGTGGTTAAACGGTGGGCAATGACCAAAGTGGTGCGGTTTTTCATGACGTTGTTTAACGCCTGTTGGATAAAATGTTCAGATTCATTGTCCAATGCACTGGTGGCTTCGTCCAGAATTAAAATCGGAGCATCTTTTAACAAGGCTCTGGCAATCGACAAACGTTGACGCTGCCCCCCTGACAGCTGCAACCCTTCTGCCCCAATTTGGCTATCAATGCCCTGCGGTAACTTTGCAATGAATTCATCGGCATAAGCGGTTTTAATCGCCTGCTGAATCTCAGCATCACTTTTATCAGCAAGTTTGCCATAAGCGATGTTATTTTTGACGCTGTCATTAAACAAAATCACTTGTTGATTGACCATGGCGATTTGGTTTCGAAGTGATGCCAAACTGTAGTCATTAAGCAAAACACCATCAATACGGATACTGCCTGTATTCGGTTGCAACGTGCGAGTCAGTAAGTTGACCAATGAAGTCTTGCCTGCCCCACTCCGCCCAACAAAAGCGACTGTTTCTCCTTCAGCAATGTGTAAATTGAATTCATCAATGGCGGTTGTACCATCTTCATAGACCAAACTGACCCCATCAAAATCAATCACTCCCTTTATGGTTCGACTTTGTTTGCCCAAATCTTCTTCTTCAGGGTGGTCTAATAGCTCAAAAATCGACTCAGCGGCAGCAACCCCACGTTGTAATCGTTGATTGATGTCGGTTAAGTTCTGTACAGGTTTGACGATTAACCCTGCTGCCACCAAATAGGACACAAACTCACCTGCACTGATGCCACTTAACACTTGTGGACGCATGGCAATCCACATGATGGCACTCAGAGCCATTGCCAACAATAGCTGAATGATTGGGGTGTTGATGCTTGCAACCACCACCACTTTTAGCCCTTGCTCAAGGTTGCTTTTAGATGCCTTATTAAAGCGTCGCTGTTCATAGTCTTGTCCACCATAGTTTTTAACCACTTGGTAGCCATGAATGACCTCATTACTGATGTGGCTAACTTCACCCATGGTCTGCTGAATGCCTTTGGATAAATTTAAAAACTGTTTGCTGGCATAACGCACCAACACCATGATGGGCGGCAATACCAAAAACAACAGCAAACTGAGCTTCCAATTCAAATACAACAAATAGACCAACAAGCCAAAGATGGTAAATCCATCACGGATAAGGGTCTTTAGTGAGTCTGTGCTGGCAGCGGTAACCTGCTCCACATCAAAAATCAGTTTGGACGAGATTGTTCCTGCAGGATTTTTAAGATAAAAGCCACTTGGCAAACGCAATAATTTATTAAAAACTGCCACCCTAAGTTCATATACCAAATTGCGAGAAATCAAGGCAGAAAAGTAATTACCCAAAAACGCCCCTAACCCACGAGCAACAAATAACACAATGACCAACAAAGGCAACAATGACATTTGCGCTTGATTGTTTTGACCGATGGCATCAATAATTTGCTGTAATATTTTGGCAATACTGACTTCTGTGGCAGAGTTGATGATAAAGCCAAGGGTAACAAGAAGCATTGCCCACCAATACGGATAGACGTAACGCATCAAGCGACGAAAAGGGTGCTGGGGAGAACTTAAGCGATATAAAACGTTTATCTTAGGGGGTAACTGTGGCATTGGTGGTTTTGTTTATGGTGTTGATGTTGTTGGAGTGAGGTTTGTGCTGGTTGGCAGTTGTCCGACTGGGACAACGGTGCTGATATTCATGTTCACAAACCCCATTTTACCCGCCACATCCATGACACTGACCACCGATTGATGGGTGGCGTTGGCATCGGCAGCAATGACAAACAACAATTTGCGATCATCTCCTGCTTCTTGCTGAATCATGTTTATCAGCTCAGCTTCGTTACTGACTGCCAAGGAGATGCCATTGACCAAATAACTGCCATCTTCTTGTACCGCCACTTCAATGCGTTTGTCATCTTCCACAATTGGCACACCCTGTGCTTCGGGTAAAACGATGTTCAGCTTACTAAAGTGATTAAATGACGTTGCCAATAGTAAAAATACAATCAAAAACAACAAACAGTCAATCATTGGCGTTAAATTGACTTCTAAAGGCTCAACGATAGGTTTACGAAAACGCATACGCCATCCTTTTAACTGATTTGTCATGATTGGTTCATCATGATTGATTGATTAATTAATGATGTGATGCGTCAGCAGGTCTGACATATAAAGGATCTGCCCCAATGGGCATTGAACTGCGGTGTTCATAAGATGGCATCAAGTTAAAATCATACAACTCTTGCATCATCAGCCCAGCTTGGGTCTCAAACTCAGCATTGATGTCCACGATGCGACGCTGAAAATATCGATAACCCACCAACGCAGGAATGGCAACAATCATGCCTGCCGCTGTGGTAATCAACGCTTGCGACACGCCTGCCGCCAGCATGGTGGGGTCTTGCATGGTAACATCACTGATTGCTAAAAATGAGCTGATGATGCCAAGCACCGTCCCTAATAACCCCAATAGCGGAGCAATCGCCCCTATTGTTCCTAGCATGTTGATGTTTTTTTCTAGGGCATGGATTTGCACACTGGCACGGTTTTGCATGTGCATGGTCATCGATTCCACACCATAATGCCGATATAACAGACCTGTGGCTAAGATATCACCAAGCGGATTTTTTTCTTTAACATTCATCAACTGAGTGCGACTGATGTCATCAGCTTCTCTAAGCCGATTAATCAATTGTTCACGCAAACGTTTAGGAGCAACTTTATCCAGCTGTAATTGACTTGCCCGCTCAATGATGATGATGAGTGCCAATATTGAACACAACACGATGGGCGTCATCAGCCAACCGCCCGCTTTTACCAACTCCCACATAATGCCAAACCCTAACGACCCATTAAACCCAAGAGATTTAATATCAAACGCTTAATATGAATGCTTATATATTCACAGCATTCAATGCCCATATTTTATTCACAGTATTTTTCATTCACAGCATTTTGTGCCAAATACAGGCTTTAAAACATGGCATTATAAAGTATTTTGGTGAATGAATAAACCAATGTTACAGAGTGTGTGTTGCTGTTTTTTCATGTTTTTTTCAGTCAGTATTCTTTGTCAATCTTTTTGCCAAAGCTTTTGCTAGCTTTCTTGGTAGTGCATTTGACTAAGCAGTTGTGATAATTCTTCAGCATTATCAAAAAATATCTCCACACTGCCTTTACCATTGGCTTTTTGTTTCAGCTTCACCACCGCCCCAAAATGGTCAGACAAACGTTGATTTAGCCGTTCAATATCATGGCCATGCCGTTGTTGTTGGGCTTGTTCAGAAGATTTGCGTTCTGGTTTTAAAATTGACTTCACCAATTTTTCAGCTTCTCTGACAGTCATGGCTTGTTCGATGATTTTTTTGCCAATGATGGGTTGTTGCTCTTGTGATAATGACAGCAAGGTTCGGGCATGACCCATGTCAATATCACCTTGGTTTAGCCATACCTTGATGTCATCATGTAATTGATTAAGTCGCAGTAAGTTAGATACTGTGGTGCGTGCCTTTCCCACCACATCAGCAATCATGGCATGGCTCATATCAAATTCACTATGAAACCGTTGCAAGGCTTCGGCCTGCTCCATGATGGTTAAGTCTTCTCGCTGAATGTTTTCGATGAGTGCCAAAGCGATGGCAAGTTCATCAGACAATACCCGCTCGATGGCAGGTATGTGTGTTTCACCTGCCATTTTTGCTGCTCGCCAACGTCGCTCACCTGCGATGATTTCGTGAGTAACTTGCCCATCGGTTTTGTCTTCGTTGGCTAATAGCGGTCTGATGACAATGGGTTGCATGATGCCATGTTGGCGAATGGATTCAGAAAGCTCTGCTAAAGCAGGCTCACTCATGTCTCGTCTGGGCTGATATCTGCCAGACTGTAATCGCCTGATGTCAATTTTGATAAGATTGATGTCAGCATCATTCACCACATCTGTGCTGGGGGTGTTGATGACGTTAGCAGAGTTGTTGCGTTTGCCCAGCGATGGCTTGGGTTTGATAGCACTTTGAGCATTGTCATCACCTGCCGCCCCCAAACGTAATGACGAATTGTCTGTCAATGTGTCTGTCAATGCAGTGGTGATGCTTTTTTCACGCTTGATTGAGCCTAGCAAGGCATCTAACCCTCGATTACTGCCTAAACCTCTTTTTTTTGCCATGAATACTACCTATTCAGTCAAAATATGAATAATGAATTTATAACCACATTAAATTAAGGCGTTTTTGTTTGCAAAGAAAGTGACATTTGCTTGGTTTTTTGCTTGGTTTGTTTGATGACTTCGTTAGCAAGTTTTTGATAAGCCTTAGCCCCTTTAGAATTGGCTTCATAATCAATGGCGGTCATGCCGTGAGCTGGGGCTTCTGCTAAGCGAACATTACGAGGAATGCAAGTGCGATACATAATATCACCAAAGTGGGCATCTAATTCATCAGAAACATCGTTAGCCAAGGTATTGCGACTGTCAAATAAAGTTCGCACCACTCCCCTAATATGTAGCTCTGGATTTAGCTCAGTTAAGCGATCAAGAGTACTGGATAAATCTGCCAATCCTTCTAATGCGTAATATTCACATTGCATGGGAATGATGACTCCTTGTGTCGCCACCAAGGCATTGATGGTCAATAGATTTAGGCTTGGGGCACAATCAATAAGAACATAATGATAAGGTTTTGCTTGATTTTCTTGTGTGTCTTTTAAGCGGTCAAGGGCGGTCTTTAATAGCCTATGGCTGTCGGTTTTACCCATCAGAGTAATGTCCATGCCTGCCAAGTCTTTATTTGCTCCCACCACGTCAAACCCCGATGGTGATGTTACCACCGCTTGTTGTACAGGCACGCCTTCAAGCAACACATCTGCCATGGTCAATTTTAACTCTGATTTGTCCAAGCCTGTGCCAGATGTGGCATTGCCTTGTGGGTCTAGGTCAATCAACAAAACTCGTTTATGTTTGGCATGTAGGCTTGCAGCCAAATTAACCGCTGTGGTTGTTTTGCCAACACCACCTTTTTGATTGGCGATTGCAATGATTTCCATCATAAGAAATATGACACCTTTGCTACAAATAATTTGAATATTAGGTCAGTATGACTGCATGGTGACTAAATGTCGTGGCTCATCTAAATAGGGTACGTCAAGTTCGATAAGTTTGATGCGCCAGTTTTGTGATAGCTGTGCATACTGTTCAGCAGTCTCTGATAACATCATATCGGTTTTGGCATCAGTTTTGGTTGCCATGCTCTGGTGATTATTTTGAGATTGGCTATGAATATATTGGTCATCATCATTTTTTGCCACAAAATCCATCTTTAAATGCGACAGCACTGGCAGGCGAGCTTTCATTGCCAAAATATAACCAGATTCTACCAAATAAGGGGTAACCACATCAGCAAACGTTTGCAAATTGGCAAATGCTCTTGACGTTATCCAATCATAACTGCCCGTGTGGGTTTCAATGTGGGTTTCAATGCGTGACGCCACTGGCAAACAGTTATGAACGCCCAACTCACTGGCAACCTGCTTGATAAAGCGTATTTTTTTTTGGTTGCTGTCCAATGCCACACACTGCACATCAGGGCGACAAATGGCGATAATCATCGCTGGCAATCCTGCTCCCGTTCCCACATCTAACAAACGAATGGGGGCATCAAAAGCATCAACCACCAAACGGTCAGCTGGCAAATGCGCCACCATTGCCAAGCAATCCACAATGTGCTTAATAAAAGCGGTTTTTGGGTCGCTAATGGCAGTTAGGTTATAGGCTTTGTTCCAAAACAACAGCATATTAAGATAGCTTAACAACTGCCACCGTTGTCCTGCTGATAACTCAAGCTTGGAAAGTTGCGTGAGTGCATTATCTAGCATGTTGCTAATAACAACCGCATCGCCTTTTAACGCCGTCAAATCTGACAGCTGACCGATACTCACAGAATGATTGGCTTTTTGATTAGTCATAGAATGTGCTTATAAGCGATGTCATAAATGGCCATCGAAATGATGCAAAAAACCATTTTAACATGACACAGTCAGGGAATGAACACAAAAAGACACCCCTAAAGCTGTCTTTTTATTTTTGTATGTGGTTTTTGCCTGTTTTTGCAGACTGCTGACAATCGCACACCACATCATTTAACACGCCACATCATTGATTAACATAACTCAACCAATGAGCATATTTATCATTGCGGCCATGCACCACATCAAAATATAGGCTTTGTAATTGTTCAGTCAGCTCACCACGACCGCCATTACCGATGACTCTGTCATCATATTCACGAATGGGAGTAACTTCCGCTGCTGTGCCTGTCATAAAAATTTCATCTGCCAGATAAAACTCATCACGAGTGATGCGACGCTCATGCACCTTAATGCCTAAATCTTGGGCAAACTGCATGATGGTACGGCGAGTGATGCCATCTAATGCCCCACCTGCCAAATCTGGGGTGTGTAATTCACCATTTTTTACCAAAAATAAATTTTCCCCAGAACCTTGACAAACGAATCCTTGGGGGTCCATTAAGACGGCTTCATCATAGCCATTTTTGGTAACTTCTTGATTGGCTAAGATAGAGACAGGGTAGTTGCTCGCTGCCTTTGCCTTACACATGGTAACGTTGGGCAGGTGATGTGTGTAGCTAGATGTTTTGACTCGAATGCCATTTTTTATGCCATCTTCGCCCAGATATGCTCCCCAATGCCAAGCAGCAACCATGGCGTTAATGCTGTTGCCACAAGAAGAGATGCCCAATTTTTCTGCCCCAACCCATATTAAAGGGCGAATGTAAGCTTCAGCCAGTGCATTTTTAACAATGACTTGTTTTTGTGCTTGCTCAAGTTCATCTTGACTGTATGGCACATCAAGTTGCAAAATTTTGGCCGAACCAAGCAGACGCACGGTATGATCTTGTAAACGAAAAATTGCTGTACGCCCATCATCGGTCTGATAAGCACGCACGCCTTCAAACACCGCCATGCCATAGTGTAAACTGTGAGTAAATACATGTATCTTGGCATCTGGTTGCTCAACAAAAGTACCGTTTAGCCAAAGTTTTCCTGTTTGTTCTGCCATGTTCATGGTTCATTCCTTTTTCAATTTTGTTGCAAATAACGGTTATGATATCGCTGTTTAAATGCGATGTTACAAATACCATGATAAACAGCATATGGTATGTCTTGGATTATAGCATCATTTACAAGCAACTTTTCTATTTTTGATTTGGCTATTTATGTGATGCCCATACTGTGATGTCCATATAATGGCAACGGCAACTGCTCTTTTTTTAATGATGGCGTGTCAGCATCACTTTGTCGTGAGCCTAAGATTTCATACCAAATGTCTTTAACTGCTTGGCGGATTTGTTGCCATTTATCTTTATCAACCACAAGCGATTTTTCAGACAATGCCAGTTGATGCGTGGCTGTTCGAATCAATAAATAGCTGTCCGTCAAAATTTTGCACTGTTCACTGGTGAATATGTGGGTCTGCTCCAAGGTCTCAAAAATACGCACATTATCTGACCATCTCGCCAATTCAGGGTATTGATGAGAATAAGCAAGCACCGCATATTGAGCCAAAAATTCAATGTCCACAATGCCACCAGTATCCTGTTTAAGATGCACTTTGCTTTGGTCTTTAAGCGTTGTTTGACTGCCCAAATGGGTTTGCATCTTTGCTCGCATTTCAATAACGACCTGCTTGACCGCTTGTGATTTTCTGGGCAAACACAACACTTGCCTGCGAATGCGTTCAAACACACCCATCACCTGCCCATCACCACAAATGCCACGGGCTCGAACCAAGGCTTGATGCTCCCATTCCCATGCTTTTTCTAACTGATATTGCTCAAAGGCGTTGGCAGAAACCACCATCAAACCAGCATTACCAGACGGCCTTAGTCGCATGTCAATCTCATAGGCTCTTCCATCACGAGTTTGGGTGCTAAGATAGTTCATCAATTTTTGAGCAAGTCTGGCAGCAAACTTCATGCCACTGATGGATTTTTCTCCTGTGGTCATTGCATGTTCATTGATTTGATGCAAAAACACCAAGTCTAAATCTGATGAATATGACATCTCAATGCCACCCAATTTACCGTAGCCAATGATGGCAAAACCACACGCTGATTCCGTAACAGGTTCACCTTGCTGATTAATGGGATAACCGTGTCGCTTCACCAAACTTGTAAAGGCAAAATATAAGGCTTTTTCCAGCACCACCTCAGCAATGAAGGTGAGCGAGTCTGACACTTTCATGATGGGGCGTTCGGCAATGACATCACTGCTTGCCACCGCCATTACCTGTATTTTTTTGAACAATCTTAAGACATTCAGCAGTCCTTCTTCATCATCAGGCTCAACCCCAAGCAAACGTTGCTGTAAGACATCACGCAACTTGGCTTTATCTGGCAAATGATGATGGCGTTGTTGTAAAAACGCATCAAGCAACACAGGATAACGTGCCAACTCACTGGCAATCCAAGGACTGGCGGACAGCATGGGAATTAGGTTAAATGTGGCATTGGGGTTTTCTGCCAACATCACCAAGTAAATCGACCGCCGACAAATGGCTTCAAGCAAATCTAACAATCTGGGCAAAGCGTCATTTGCCCCTTGTTGTCTTTGCTCGTGTTGCAATAAAGCAGACACCATGACAGGATAAGCACGATTTAACCGTTCTCGTGCTTCATCGGTCAATGATGCCACCATTTTACTTGCCCAAAAGTCTTTGAGCCGTCTTTCATTATCAGCAGTCAAGATGACATTTAGCTTACCCACATCTTGCTTGTCAGGATAAAATGCCTGCTCATGGGCAGATTGGCGGTAGGTTACCATTTTATCAAATTGGACAATCACTTGATGGCGATGCTCATCTAACTGTGCCAACAATGCTTGCCAATCATCAAACCGCAACGTCATCGCCAAATTGTGTTGCCATTGGTCATCTGTGGGTAGCCGTTGGGTCTGTTGATCGTGAATGGCTTGAATGCCATGCTCCAACCGCCGTAAAAACCGATAAGCAGACTGCAATGCTTGGTAATGCTCTTGACTTAACAAATCAAATTCCACCAACCGCTTCATCGCTTGCAAACACGGCTTGACCTGCAACTGTGGATAACGCCCCCCATAAATAAGCTGAAACGCTTGCACAATAAACTCAATGTCTCGAATGCCCCCTGCCCCAAGCTTGATATTACTTAAATCCACACGCTGAGCCACTTGGCTTTGTATCATCGACTTCATTTCCCTTAATGCCGAAAACGCACTATAATCCACATAGTAACGGAACACAAACGGCTTAATGATGCTGGTTAATCGCTTGGCAAATCCAGCATCAATGTCATTTATCACCCGTGCTTTTAACCAAGCGAACCGTTCCCAATCACGCCCATGTTTGCTAAAATATGTCGTCAACGCCGACTCATGAATTGCCAAATCACTGCCATCACCCCATGGTCGAAGTCGCATGTCCACTCGAAACACAAACCCATCAGCCGTGTTGCTGTCCAATAGCTTAATGATGCCTTGCCCCAAGCGAGTCATAAACCGTTTATTATCAATCGGTTTGTATTTTTGTTTGTGTGTGCTTGATACATCAGCTGATGATTGAATTGACAACTTTGGCGGTTGAGTCTCTCCTTGACCTTGATGCACCAATATCAAATCAATGTCACTGGATAAATTCAGCTCATTTGCCCCAAGCTTGCCCATGGCAAAGATTGCCACATCATCTTTGACAGCTGTTCTTTGTTTGTTATTCGGTTTGTTATTCGCCCCCAACACCATCGGTTCACCATAACGACGCACCAGCTGATTGTACACATAGTCTTTGGCAAACTTGACACAACCATCAGCAAAAGCTGACAGCTCTTCAGTCAGCTTCTCAAGACCAATCAGATGTAAAGCATCTTGCCATATCCATCTCATCATCAGTAGGTTTCTTAACTGACGCAGACCTTTCATAACCCCTTGCTCATCGGCAAGCTGATACTCTGCATCTAAAGTGTAATCTTGGATAAGGTCTTCGATTTGCTGTTTGCTTAGCGTGCCAGACAGCGGATAACCACGCAAAAAGGCATCACAAACGCCAGACTGCTTAGCATATAACTGATGGGCAAACTCACTGGCTTGCTCTAAGGCTTTTTTTTGCTCAGATGTGGGGGCTAAATTTGGGGGGGCTAAATTATTGGGGATTGCTTCATTGGACATATGATGTTACCTATTTTTTGGTAATGGCTTTTTGGCAACGACTGTTTGGCATTGGCTTGGCATTGGTACTGACCGATGGCATTAATCGATGGCACTGACGCACAGAAATCAGCAACACACAGACAATTTGTTAAAGAAGATAAGTTTTGCTATACTTATCTGACCATAAGTTTAAACCAGATGGTTTTGTATGTCACACGCTGTTACTGATACATTTCTCCCAACATCGACCCCCATTCTTGTCTTGATGACTCGCCCACCGACACATTCATTGGCACATAAAGCATTACAATTTTGCCAAGCTTATGCCAAACAGATGTATGCTGATAACACATTATCCACTGGATTAAAAATATTCTTTTATGGCGATGCTGCCAGCATTGCCAACCGATTGCGTTGGCAACCTGATGACCAAATCAATCTAACCCAAGATTGGCAAAAATTTGCTCATCAGCATGGCATGACCTTGCCTGTGTGCGTCAGCACAGCGTTGGCACGTGGGGTATGTGATGCAGACAATGCCAAACGCCATCAACTGACAGGGGATAGTTTGGCAATGGGTTTTAAATTGGTGGGTTTAAGTGAGCTTGCCATGCTGATGGACTCGCATAAAGTGGTGACTTTTTAATGAACATTCTTATGGACATTCACGCACCCAACGAGCTTTTGTTATATGAAGCATTGGCTTTGGCCTTGACCTTGGCAAGTTTTGACCATCGGGTACAGTTACTGCTTAACCCAACCACTTATGGGCAATTATTGGCAAAAAACACACGAGTGTCAGGTATGATTGAATCATTACCATTGTATGACCTGCCCACCGTGTGGCTTCAAGACAGCGTACAAACAGGTTGGCTTTTTGGCATGCTTGAGCCAACTTTGGCAGAGCGGTTTATGTTCGTTCCTGAAAATGTGGATTATACAAAATTTGAGCAAGTGTTATCACTATAGCCTATTCAAATTCAAAAAAACCATAATGATAACAACATAAAAACCATGCCATATATGAAACCTTACCGATTAAGAGCCAGTTCATATGCACACCCAACTGATTTTATTGCACAGTAACTTGGATAAATTAAAGAAAAATACCGCCACACTGATGACATTTATCCATCAACCGACCAACACTCAACCGACCAACATTCACACACAAGTTTTATTGCTTAACCAAACCGCAGCTTATGCAGACTGGCTGTTTACTTACCTAGAAACGTTTATCATCGACATGACAGCAGACACGGACATGCCAATGAATGGCAATCTGCCAGATAATACACCCTTAACTTGCTTGTCTTTAACCAGCACCGAAACCAGCACCGAACAAAGCAAGATGAGACAAATTAGCTGGTTTGCCTTAAAGTCCGACCTTGATGCCATGAACCCAACTACTCAACAAGCCGTCAAAACAACATTGCAACGTCATGACATCAACTTAATTGACGAGTTGATGTGGGTGGATTTGGTGAATAAAGCAGATAAAGTGATTACCATTAGCCAATGACATGCCCCCCTAACAACCCCAACCCCCACAAATCAAAAAATAATTCAAAAAAACAATCCACAGCAACCAAACGGCTTAAAAATATGGCAAATAACGCATCTTTAAATCTACCCTTAGATGACTTACCCTTAGATGATGACGGCCATTTGCTCAATCATCATCAGTGGACACCACAAGTGGCTCAACAACTGGCAGATACCCTGAACATCACCTTAACCGATGTTCATCATGTTATCTTAGCGACGGTCAGGCAGTTTTATGCCACTTATCATCACCCACCAGCCACTCGTGCATTGATTAAATATCTACAACAACAACTGCCCCAGCAGGGCATCAGTAACCAATTTTTACAACAGCTGTTTAACACAGGGTTGGTGGCAAGGCATGTCAATCGCATTGCAGGATTGCCCAAACCGCCTAACTGCCTATGAACCACATGCCATAACCACATACCATATAACCACACAGTCATCACCGACTGTCATCACAGCTCATCAGCCATTCACTACTGGCTGTCTTTAATAGAATGGGCGGAATTGACAGCATTGACAGCATTGACAACAGGATTATCCACTGCCGTTACTTTACCACTGTCCAAATGATACGCCAACAACTGCCCTCCCCACACACAGCCACCGTCCAACGCCCTAGCATGGGGTAAATCAATCTGTCCTTGCAACGCTGCCCAATGCCCAAATAAAATCTTACGCTTTCTTTGCACCTGCCAGTCAAACCAAGGACAAAAATCTTTGGGCATTTTTTGCTTTAAATCCCCTTTAAAATGAAACTCTAAACTGCCATCACGCTTACAAAGTCGCATGCGAGTGAAATAATTGCAGATGGCACGCACTCGTGTGTAGCCATGCAACTTATCTGACCAATCATCGGCTTGTTTACTGTATAGATGTGGCAACACCCTGTCTAAATATTTTAGGCCACTTCTTAGTTGAGCTTCTAACTCTTTGGCATGGCCATCAGCGTCTTTGATGTGCCAATGGGGGGGGATGCCTGCATGTACCATGACCGTATTGGCATCAGGATACTGCAATACTGGCTGGTGTCTAAGCCAATTCATCAACTCATCAACATCTGGCGCGTCAAGTATCGGTTGGGTTTTGTCTTTGGCTTTGACTTTAACCACGCCACGCCATGCAGCAATTAAATTGATGTCATGATTGCCAAGCACAATGTCTGCCGTCCCTTGTTCGCACAGTTCTTTGACTTGTCGTAAGGTGGCAAGTGAATCTTCTCCACGAGCAACAATATCACCTGCCAGCCATAACTTATCTTGGCGTTTGTCAAAATTTAGTTTATCTAATAATAAATTAAAAGCTTGGTAACACCCTTGTAAATCACCAATGACGTATTGATGTCGGAAAGCCACTTTTGCTCCTTTTGCTTTATGTTGGTTAATACATATCAGTTAGGATTGCTTATTGACCACTGTCGTGCAAAACATGACTCAATGCCACAAAGTCTGCCACCGTCAGCGTCTCTGGGCGTGCCATTTCATCGACTCCGATGTCATCAAAAGCAGTGGTTGGCAGGGTTGGTAATAGGGCATTTTTTTTGAAAATCGCTCGTAAGGTCTTACGGCGGTGATTAAAACATTCTCTGACCACCATGGCAAATCGTGCTTCATCGTTGGCGGTAACAGGTTTTTTAACATAAGGTGTTAAACGAAACACCGCACTGGTAACTTTAGGCGGTGGGTTGAACGCCCCATTTGGTACGGTGAGCAAATATTGTGGCTCACAGTGATATTGCATCATCACCGATAGTCTGCCATAGGCTTTTGTACCCACGTCAGCCGTGATTCGGTCAACCACTTCTTTTTGTAGCATAAAGTGCATGTCTTGGATAATGTCTGTAAAGTTAAGCAAATGAAACAAAATGGGCGTAGAGATGTTATAAGGCAAATTGCCAACAATGCGTAACTTATCGCTGGCACTGACAACAAATGTCTTGTTAGCTGGTTTGGTGGCTTGTTTGCTCTGAGTTAAGTTCTGATGCAGCAAGCGATAATCCACTGTCATGGCGTTATCTTGCACAATGGTAAAGTTACCATGGCTGTGCGCACCAATACGCAACCGCAAACTGCTTGCCAAGTCCTTATCCAATTCAATCACCGTCATGTTATCCACTTGTGAGAGCATCGGCTCAGTCAATGCCCCCATGCCCGGACCTATCTCCACCAATAAATCATCTTTTTGTGGATAAATGGCATCAACAATCTGAGCGATGATGGATTGGTCATGTAAAAAATTCTGCCCAAAGCGTTTGCGTGGTTGGTGAGCATTGAATTGGTGGGCATTGAATTGGTGGGCATTGATAAGGTGGGTAAAGGCATCATTCTTCATAAGATGGTATGTCCATGCTAAACTCATTCGTCAAGTTTTTAAAGCGAGTGTATTGCCCTTCAAACTCTAACCGCACTGTGCCGATAGGACCATTTCGCTGTTTGCCAATGATAATCTCAGCAACCCCCTTGGCATCGGTATGTTCATTGTACACTTCTTCTCGATAGATAAACATAATCAAGTCTGCATCTTGTTCAATCGCCCCAGATTCACGTAAATCTGACATGATGGGGCGTTTATTGGGGCGGTTTTCTAGGCTACGATTCAACTGTGATAAGGCAATCACAGGGCAATTCATCTCTCTGGCCAATGCTTTTAAGCTACGAGAAATTTCGGAGATTTCACCGACTCGATTGCCGTCCATGCTTGGCACTTTCATCAATTGCAAATAATCCACCACGACCAACCCAAGCCTGCCATCATAAGCCTTAGCGATACGGCGACAGCGTGAACGCACTTCTGATGGTGGTAGGGCTTGTGAGTCGTCAATATATAGCTTGGTGTTTTGGATATGTTCAACCGAATTTATCATTCTTGCCCATTCTTCTTCATTCATCTGCCCTGAACGCAAACGGGCTTGGTTGACCATACCCCATGATGATATCATACGCATGACAATGGATTCAGACGGCATCTCCATGGAGAACATCACCACAGGTAAATCATGCTTAAATAAGACGCTCTCTACCAGATTCATGGCAAAGGTGGTTTTCCCCATGGACGGACGTGCCGCCACAATCACCAAATCACCATTTTGTAACCCTTGTGTTTTGTTATTTAATTCCACAAAGGTGGTCTCAAGCCCAATCATGCCACCTGGGGTTTTTCTGAGTTCATCAATTTGATTGACCACGCTGGGAAGAATGTCGCTAACCGCCGTTGGGCCTTTTTGTCCTGCTCGCTTGCTGTATTGCTCATTGATGGCAAAAATACTTGACTCAGCCTTATCAAGTATCTCGCTGATGCTTTGCTCTTTGGGCTGATATGCCAAATTAAGCACCTCATTACAAGCATCAATCAGTTGACGCAAGGTGGACAGTTCTTTGACTCTCTCAGCATAGCCAGTTAAGTTAAATAAAGTGGCAGGGCTTTGCGATAAAATATCACCCAAATACTGCTCACCGCCTGCCATGTCCAACTTTTTTTGTCGCTCTAACCATTCATAAACCATGACGCTGTCATACGGTTCATTGGCGTGGGCTAAAGCACTGATGGCATTAAATATGGACTGATGTCGCACAGCATAAAAATCTTGTGTTCGCACAATATCAGCAATGCGGTCATACGATTCACTGACACTCATCAACGATGCCAACAGTGCTTTTTCAATTTCCATGTTATGCGGTGGCAGTTGTTTGAGCAACCCTTCTTTGTTTAAGCCATGTGAACCATGTGCTTGATGCAAGTTTGTGTTGGTTGCTGATTCTTGTTTTGATGGCAAGGTTTGTTGGGGAATGTTGAGTTGTGATTCAGTCATGATTAACCTAAAGTGCGTTTTGTTGATTGCGTTTTATTGATTGCGTTTTGTTGATTGTGTTGTGTGGCTGATTATGTGATTGATTTTTAATTGGTATTTAATTGGTGTTTTGGTCATCAGATATGGCGAAAATGCCCATAACCTTATAAAATGACGTGTCAGTAAGGTCTAACCAAGCATTTAAATGATGTTAACGTCATTGATGTTAACTTAAATGATGAATGATGTTAGCCATGCTTTATGTGGCTTTTATAAGCTAAGTGTCGCAATATCAGTGTAGGAACGTCTATGACACACCGCCCCTTACTCATCACCACAGGTGAGCCAGCTGGCATCGGTATGGATATTATATTACAACTTGCCTCCGATGGCACACTCAATCGCCTGCGTCATCGCCATCATTTGCCCCTATTTTTGGTAACTGCCTGCCCGCAAGCCTTACAACAGCGTCAAACACAGCTTATCAACACATTAGACAGAAAACCAAATTGGCAAGTCATTAATTTAGCCACTGTTAAAGACTGGCAAACCCAAGTTAAAGACTGGCAAACCCAAGATTTTTTGGTATTACCCATCGCCACCGCCGAGCCTGTTCAGTCAGGCATCATCAATATCCATAATTCTGCCATGGTGCTTGAACAGTTGCGACTGGCACACACGCTTGCCAGTCAACAAAAGGTGGCTGGCATTGTAACCGCTCCTTTACAAAAATCTGCCTTAATTGATGCCAAGCTGACTTTACCTGATGGCACGCCATTTAGTGGACATACCGAATATTTTATGCAGATGAATGGCATTGATGGTATTAACAATAAAGTGGTGATGATGCTTGCCAATCAAAAAATGAAAGTTGCCCTTGTCTCTACCCATTTGCCCTTACACGCTGTGGCAGCCGCCATCACTCCAAAGCAGGTACACATGACGGCACACATTGTATTAGATAGCCTGATACATAAGTTTGGTATTGCCAAGCCCAAAATATTGGTCTGTGGTCTTAATCCCCATGCAGGTGAAGGTGGACATCTGGGTAAAGAAGAAATCACCATCATCAACCCCGTACTCACCAAGCTACAACAACAAGGACACGACATCAGTTTGGCGATGCCTGCTGATACCTTGTTTACTCAGCGGTATTTGCAAGAGTGTGATGCCATCATTGCCATGTATCATGACCAAGGGTTACCTGTGTTAAAATCACATGGTTTTGGCGATTCCATCAACATCACCTTAGGACTGCCCTACATCAGGACATCTGTCGACCACGGTACGGCATTGGATTTGGCTGGCACAGGACAAGCATCAGCCAGCAGTTTGGCTCAAGCCTTGGTAAGTGCCATTGACATGACAACCAACATAAACTCACGTTATTCTTTTAACATCAACCCTAACACTCACGTTAATATGAACCCCACCGAAACCCACCCCATGATAATGACCAATAAACCTGCTTTAAACCCACTGTCTACCGCTTTGACTGCCTTTGGCGATCAGGTATTTGCTCGTCATGCCAGCATTCATATTGACACCGATGCCCTTTGTCATAATTTACAACAAATCAAGACCTTAAGTAAAACAGCCAAAGTGCTTGCCATGGTTAAGGCAGATGCTTATGGGCATGGTATTGATGTGTGTTTGCCCGCCCTAACAGATGCTGATGCCATCGGAGTGGCATGTTTGGCAGAAGCCATGGACTGTCGAAAAGCAGGTTGGGATAAGCCCATCTTATTGACAGAAGGGGCATTTAGCTATGATGAATGGCTGCTTTGTCAAAATCAGGGCATGATGTGCGTCATTCATCAGCACAGACAATTACAATGGGCATTGTCTTGGGCAGAAGTGCATTTACTGCCCAGAATGACAAATGCCAGTTGCAACGACAGCATCGCCAATATCGCCAATCACGCAACAGATGACCCACGCCCCATTGTTTGGGTTAAGTACAACACAGGCATGAACCGCTTGGGTTTTGATGCACGACAAACGCAAGTGGCGGTTGCCCAGTTATATGCCGCAGGATTTGATGTGGTGCTGATGAGCCATTTTGCCAATGCAGACAGCTTTAAGCGGATTAATCTAAATGACCAACATAATTGGATAAGCAGTAAATCCCAAATTCAACGTTTTAATGATTTGCTTGATTTGCTTAGGCTAACCATTAGCCCAAACATTCAAGCGTCATTATGTAACTCTGCAGGCATCATTCGTTTTGCTGACCAACACCATGATTGGGTACGCCCCGGTATTTTGTTATATGGCAGTTCTCCTTTTAATGACATCTGTGCTGAGTCGCTTAATGTGCGTACGGTCATGACGTTCATCAGTCGCATCATGGCGGTGCATCACTTGCAGGCAGGCGAATGTGTCGGCTATGGCAGTTGTTGGACCGCCCAACGCCCCTGCCATGTGGCGGTGGTCAGTGTCGGCTATGGTGATGGCTATCCTAGGGTGGTGGATAAGACCGCTTATGTTTGTGTGATGTTGCCACCCAATATGAAACACCATCACCACCAAAACGCTAAAAATGACACCTTGAGCATCGCCTGCCCCATCATTGGTCGGATTGCCATGGACATGATGATGATAGATGTCAGTCATCTGATGAGATATTTTATTGATGACAAACAGACTTTTGTTGACTTATCAGAGTTGATAGGGTGTGATGTCATCTTGTGGGGGCAACTACCCAACGCCCCTCACCCCAACGCCCCTCACATTGATGCGATAGCAACGTCAGCAAACACCATCAGTTATGAATTGATGTGTCGCCTTGGGCTAAGACCAACACGACTGACGGTCTGATTGGCTTTGATGAATTGACTGGCTTTTATGGTTATTTTATTTGATTTTTAAGGAAAATTATGTGGTATCGCATCAAAGCTTGGCTCACTGACCCAGATCGCAATCTTTGGATCATGCCCACAATTGGGGTGATATTCGCCTTGGTATTTTCTCTGGCCGCTGCCATAGGCAACCGCTATTTGGCAGAAGATGCCGTACCCAGCATCGCCGCTGAGACATTATCAAGTCTACTTGACATCATCGCATCAAGCATGTTGACAGTAACCACATTTTCCCTATCCATCATGGTAACCGCTCTTGGTTCAACCTCTGATAACACCACCCCGAGAGCAAGGGTATTTGTGGTTGCTGATGACAGCACTCGCTTGACCATTGCAAGTTTTGTGTCAGCGTTTATTTATGCCATCATCGCACGAGTGGCATTGGGAATGCAGTATTATGGCACGCAAGGACGCTTTATTTTATTTGTCAGTACGGTTTTGGTGTTGTTGTATCTTATTTTTATTCTTATTCGTTGGATGCAACGCTTATCACAATTAGGCTCAGTTGGTAATGTCATGGAAAAAATCGAATCTGCCACCAAAACAAGCCTAGCCCAGTATCTGGATCAGCCATATTTGGGAGCTACCCACGCCAGCCCAAATGATTTTGCTGATGACATTTTACCTAAACGCCTCGTCAGCATTAAGAAGACAGGGGACTTATCTCAATTTGACATGCAAGGTCTGCAAGAGATTGCGATTGAATATGATTGCCACATTCATCTGCTACAACGCCCAGGGGATTTTGTGAACAATGGCATGCCAATGTTTGCTTTGTATCGAGAGCAGGCGTTTGATGATGAACAAATCAATGCCATCGAAGACAAATTAATGGCATCTGTCATCATTGATTCTTCTCGCAGTTATGCCCAAGACCCCAGACTGGGATTTTCTGTGTTGGCTGAAACAGGACAACGGGCATTGTCAGCGGCAGTCAATGACCCTGCCACCGCCATTGATGTGATTAAAGTGGTGACTCGCCTATTACTGGACACCAAACCTGAAGCATCAGACAAGCAAGACACCTATGACCGTTTGAGCATCGTGCCATTGCCCATCAATGACTTTATCGAACCTGTGTTTTTGCCAATATCACGAGATGGCATTAACAATGTGGACGTGGGCATTTATCTGCTGAGCAGTCTAGGCATGATTGCAACCCACAGTCAAGAGCTGAATTTACAAAGCTTGGCTCGCTATCATGCCCAGCATATTTATGAAAGATATCAACACGCCTTAGACCATCAATCAGACTTATTGAGAATCCAAAGAAGCTATCAACGTTATTTCACCCAGTGATGGGCAACGTTATTTCACCCAGTGATAGATACGCCTGCATTGAACGGCATGTTAAGCATCATTTTGGTTGAATGTCAAAATGATAGACAAAGTTTGTTGGTGATGGTGAGCCATCAGCATAGCCTATCTCCTTAAGTCGCATTCGAGCATAGCTATTGCCCTCTGCTGAGCGAATTAATGCCCCTTCTGCCACACTTTCAGGTTTTGCTGACAGTTTATGTGTTCTGCCATCATAGGTATACCAACCATAATCCAACATGGGGTAATCGCCTTTATGGGTAGGATTAAGAACAGAACTTAATGTGTCTTGTACCCATGTAACCTGATTATCTTTATATGCTTGGATATCCATTAACTCTTTAAGTGCTTCTTTGCTGTTATCAGAAGCAAACTTGTTGGTGATGGGCTGATTTTTTTCATCATAATAGCCAGTTGGTGTTTTTGCCAAATAAGCCCCAACCTTACCCTGACCAGAATCGCCCCCATTTAATTTCACATTTATGCGATTAAACGCAATGTGCCACTCTTGATTTTCGCTGGTTATTTGATTGGTTTTTAGATTAAAGTATGCCCATTTATCTGTGGCACTGGCATCAATGGTTTTGGTTTTGACGTTGTTAGGGTTTGCCACGTCGATATAACGAATGGTGGGGTAACCTGAATTGCCTTTTTCATCATAGTAGCCGATGATTTGTAACGCATACACCGGGGCTTGGACACTGCTTGTTGTTGTGCGATTGCTTGAGTCTAAGGTGATTAAATACACACGATTATTGGGATAAAGCTGATGTTTTGCTTTTAGATTGTAAGCATACCAAGGCTTATCTGCAAAAAGACCAGCTGGCTTATCTTGTTGATAAAAGCGACTGATGTCTTTTTTGGTTTTAGGGTCATAGGACGCATATTGATAGGTTTTTAAGGTCTGCCAATCCCTAAGACCCAATGCCCCACCATGACCATTGCCACTTGTGCCACCATTTGTCCATAATTTATATTTATAAGCACGATTGTTATGCTCAAGCTTAACATCCCATACATCGCTGGAGCATGCCACTTCTGCCTTGCTGTCAAAATCATAACAGCTTTCCCCTGCCTTTTGGGTGTTCACACGCCATTGGGCAGTTTGGCTAAAACCTTGAGATGGCTTAGCAGATGGTGGGTTATGTTGTGAGCTGACATGATTATTTGAGTCATTGCCACACCCTGCCAGCAATGAACTTACCAACAAAGTTTGAGTGAATAGCATCAAAGTTGACGGTGATTTTAAAGCCAATGATCGCATCATTTTCTCCTTAGAGCCGAGTATGCTCTTAAAAACGTGAAAAGTTAAGTTAAAAACTGGTTAAAACAAGTTAAAAAGTTAAAAGTTAAAACTTGCTCCAGCCAACCATTGACGGTTATCAACAGGGCTGAAGTCATTGTCATTATCAGCATCTTTTTGTCTGTCAAAAAGATTGTTCACACCCACATGCACGTTGACATTTGGGTTGAGTTGATAATTTATTTTGCTATTAACCACAAACCAGCCTGGTGAGTGGGTTTTTTTCTTGCTGTCCACAAGGTGTTTGGATTCATATTTTAATTGATTGATGAATTCTAGATTTTTGTTTAATTGAAAAAGCCATGTCAGCATTGCTGTGTGCTGTGGTCGCCCCACAAGTTGGGCTTTTGTTTGCTTATTTTTTGTCTTTGTGTGAGCGTAACTGAGTCCCAACAGATTGTGCTGGTCAATCTGCCAATTACCACTCACATCACCGCCAAAGGTGAGTGCATCACTGACATTTTCATAACGAAATATTTTAATGTTACCATCTTGGGCAGAGTAATCAGTTCCAATTAAGTTTTTAATGTCATTGTAGTAAAGATTAAATGCCACATCAGCATGGTCGTTGAGTTGTCGCTGGTAACCAAGCTGATAACTGGTGGACGTCTCTGGTTGTAAATTAGGGTTGCCAAGCACTTTATAACCATAGGCACTGTGATCAAATAAAAAATGGCGTTCTTTTAGATTTGGCACACGATAGCCTTGCCCGATACTGGCTCGCCAAACATGCCTGCGTCCGTCATCATCAATATGGGTATGCCTTAACGCTGTCTTAGGCACAATGTGTTTGCCAAAATCACTGTCATATTGATAACGAATGCCTGTTAACAGTTCCCAATCATCACCCAACAGCCAATCATCTTGCACATAAGCTTCTATGGCATCACGCTTGACCTTATCTGCCATCAATTCACTGTTGCCATTTTGCCTTTGAGACAATTTGTCTTGTTGCCATTGCGCGCCAACTTGTAATAAGTGGGTGCTGTTATTCATCGTTAATTTTGGTAGGTTGTATTGTAATTGAGCCAAATATGTGCCAATGTTTGCTTGACGTTGTAACACTGGAGTGCTGATGATGTCATTGTCGGCATTTAAGGCAAACGTATTGGCATGACTGTGATAATCTTCAAACAACAATGACCCTTGTAAACTGCCAGCAAGCACATGATGAGCGAGATGATTTTTGTCATGCTGACCCTGTTTATTTGGGTCAATTTGTTCATTTGGGTCAAATTGATACAAAAATCCCAACACATGACGTGTTTTGTCGATGTTTTCTTCTCGTTGCTGTTGTACGTGCTTTTGACCAGCCTGTCTTTTAAATTTGCTGATATTGTCTTCGTCATATTTGGTCATCTCAAACCATGCTTGTTTTTTATCATTATGAACATCGGGACGATACACCAGCTTGGCCGTCATCTGTTTTTGTTTGCTGGCATCTTTGATGCGTTCCCAAGTTGTCATGTCGTCATCTAGCCCCTTGTCATCATGATACGATGCCAATACCCTTCCAAGCCATTGACCTTTGTCATCAAGCTTGGCATCAATGCTGGCTTCAAGATGCGTCACATTGTTATCTGTTGTTTTTTGTGATGGGTTTTGTTTGCCATTACTTGCCAGCTGTATGTCAACATGTTTTTTGATGGGTTGGTCATTGTGTATTTTTTTGGTGATGACGTTAATAACGCCACCCATTGCAGAACTGCCATACTGAGCCGATGACGCCCCTTGAATGACTTCAATTTGAGCAACTTCAGCATTGAGATATTGATTTAGGTTAACGGTTGAACCTGTGCTTGCGGTTAATGGCAAACCATCAATCAATACCAAAACCTGATCTCCCCCCATGCCTTGCATGATGACTTCATAGCCTGCCTTACCATGAATTGGACGCAAATTCACATTGGGCAATAAGGCAATGGCATCTTTTAGGGTATGAGCGTGGTGTTTGGCAAGTGTTTGAGCATCTAACACCTGAACAGTCACGGGGGAATCGGTCAGTGTTTTTTGGCTACGAGTGGCGGAGATGACGATTGGCTCAAGAATGGTGATGGGCGTATTGATGGACGTATTAGGAACATCATTAAACCCATCATCAGCATACGCCAGTGGCACCCACACACCCATCATCAGCGACAGACAAAAAAAACCCATCGATTTATGATGATGATTTTTTTGTACGTACTGTTTTTGTAAATCTTTAGCTTGCCAAGACAAACTGATGGCGGATAAGCAGGACGTTAATACTGATGCTGATGTTTTCATGATTGGCATAATTCATATAATTGGCATGGCTGATGGCTGTTATTTCTGTGCTGGCTGTTTTTATGGCTGTCATTTAACAATAACACTTGCAAATGATAAGCATTAATTTATAATAATGATAATAATTATCGTTTGCAAGTGTTATTTTTAGCCATACCCTACCAAAACAACGCCAAAAATAACGTCAAAATAATGCCAAAAACCACACAAGCACCATGCAAACAAAACCTGACCATAACCTAACCATAATAGGCAACAGCGATGTTATTAAACAAACGGTACTGTTAAACAAGCGGTACTGTTAAATAAATGCCACAGACACATCAGCTTGGTATTGATGTTTTGGAATTTTCATTGAAAACTTAAATTGAAAACTTAAAAGGAACAATAGTCATGTGTAACAATCAAGATTGTATTGACATTCGCCATAAAGATGCTCGACTTTGGCAACGTTATCAACGAGAAAAAGCCAAAACACCCATGCTATTTCCTACCGAAGGGGCAAAATTATTGGGGGTCAGTGAACTTGCGTTGTTATTGGCTTCACCACATTCGCAATATCTTGGGACACAATGCCAAGACATATTAACCAAGCTTGAGCAGTTTCATGAGCTGCTGAGCATTGTGCGTAATGACCATGCTGTTCATGAAAAAATAGGGCGGTATCAAAATTTAAAAATCAGCACAAATATGGCACTGATGGTGAATGTGGGTGGTTTGGATTTGCGTTATTTTATCAATCAGTGGCAACACATGTTGGCAATTTCAATTCATGGCAATGACAATGACAACAGCAACCATAATAAACCCTCCTACAGCTTGCAATTTTTTGATGAGCAAGGCAACGCCATTAACAAAATATTCTTACAATCAACCAGTGATGACCAAGTACAAAAATGGCAGGCACTCATCGATGGGTATGCCAAACAAGCCAATACCTATGTTGACATTGTGAACAACAATACCGATGACATGAACACCGATGAGATAAACGATGAGATAAACAAAGACACACCACAAGAAATCTGTCTTAAAAAATCACAACAACATGATGGTGATTGGCAATTACAAGCCTTAGATGAAAAGGCCATTGCTGATTTTCAACAACAGTGGCTAAACATGGACAACATTCACCAATTTCATTTCATCATTCAAAAATTGGGGATTGATAGAGCCAGTAGTTACCACCATGCCCCCGAAAAACATGCCGTGGCTCTGCAAGTTGATGCCATTGAACCGTTATTTCAACTCGTTAAAGAACATGACTGCCCACTGATGACTTTTGTTGGCAATACAGGCGTGGTACAAATCCAAACAGGTAACATTCACCACATTAAACGCACGGGTGATTGGATAAATATTTTAGATAAAGACAGCACACAATTTACTTTACACTTACACGATGTGGCGATTGCTCAACTGTGGGTGGTCAAACGCCCAACATCAGATGGCATCATCACTTGTGTGGAAGCTTTTGACAAATCAGGCAAAACCATTGTCAGCTTTTTTGGACAGCGCTTAGAGGGAGAACCTGAGCTGGCAAGTTGGCGACATGTAACAGACAAACTCATACAAGATTTTGCCAAACCGATTGCCCAAACTGCCCAATCAGCACACCCTGCTTGATGACAATGACCAAATAACCATGACCTGATACATGACCTGATAGGAATAACCTGATGGGAATAACCATGACACCATTTATCAAAAAACTCACCATATTGCTAACAAGCTTAACCATCAGCTTATCAGCTTTTGCCTATCAACGTGTGGTTACCATAACCCCAGATGTTGCTGACATCATGGTTGCCTTAGGTGATGCCAATAAAGTCGTTGGTAAAGACACCACCAACAAAACGCCCGCCTTAAAACACGCCGCCGTTGTGGGCATACACCGCAACATCACCCCTGAAGCGATTGTGGCCACCCAACCTGACCTGGTATTGGGCAGTTATATGGCACAACCTTCCAGTATCTTTCAACGTCTTAATCAACTCAACATTGAAGCCATCAATGTTGCCCCCAACGAAAAAGTGGCGACTTATGCCAGCAGCATTGTCAAGATTGGCAAATTGATGGGTAAGCCTATGGCTGCTCAAAGAATGGCAGATGAATGGCTGTCTGGCATGAACACAAGACCTGCCACCAAAAAACGCTATTTGCTCAGTTATGATGGACGCATTGTGGCAGGCAAAGGCACTGTTGCCGACGAATTGATTCGTCGTGCTGGGGGCATTAACGCTGCAAATGTTAAAGGGTTTGTGCCGATGTCTCGTGAAGGTTGGCTTGCTGCCAAAGCCGATGTCATCATCATTGCTGACCATCATAAAGCCACTTTGGGTTCACTTGAACAATACAAACAACGCCCTGAAATCGCCATCAATCCTGCTGCTAAAAATAACAACATTCAATTTTGGCCTGCCAATGATTTTTTGCGTTATGGCTTAGATTCTCCTGCTGTGATTGACAAGCTCAATAAACTGGCAAAATAAGCCATTAAACCGTCAGCGGTTAAACAACCAATCATTAAATAATAAAATCATTAAATAATAACGAATAAAATCGTTAAATAATAAATAGCCAAACAGCAGGCAGGCACAAAGGCAGGACATGTATCAACCGCAGTCGTTAAAACCCACCAAGCAAACAGCACTCATATCACCTTTATCTTGCCATATTTTGGCAGTCTTATTGAGTGTCATCATCATTTTTTTTTGTTTGGGGATTGGCTTTGGTTCATGGTCAAACCCACTACAACTTGATGATGTCGTTTGGCAAATTCGTTATCCACGAGTATTAACGTCGCTATTGGTTGGTTTGGCATTATCCGTTGGTGGTGCTGCACTACAGGCTTTATTTGAAAATCCATTGGCAGATGCCAGTTTGATTGGCACATCAGGCGGGGCAGCGTTAGGCGTGGTGTTAAGCCTAAGCTTAAGTTTGGGTGGTTTTGCTGTGTCCATGTCTGCATTTATTGGTAGTTTATTGGTATGCTTATTGATTTTAGTGTGCCATCGCTGGCTAAAAGGTGGAAAAATTGGGCTTTTGATTTTAGGATTTATCATCAGTGCCTTTTGTGGGGCATTGGTCAGTCTGATATTATTTTTATCCGATGACATGGTGTTACGCAGTGCCACCAATTGGTTGGCAGGAAGCTTGGCAGAAGCAGGTTTTGTGCCATTACGTTATGCCATCAGCTGTATGCTGATTGGGCTTTTGATGTTACTGGGTCTTGGTAGAAAGCTGGACATATTAATGCTCGGTGAAACCACCGCCATCTCCATGGGAATGACCGTTGTTACAACTCAAATGTGGGTAATCATCGCTTGTGCCTTATTGACAGGTGCTGCTGTGTCATTATCAGGGATAATCGGATTTATTGGCATGATAGTCCCCAATCTGCTGGTTGGGGCTTTAGGGGGTGGTCGGCAAAAAATTATGTTTTACTCAGGGTGGTTGGGAGCAATCTTTTTATTGGTTGTTGACAGTATCGCACGTCAAATCGCTTATCCAGTCGATGTGCCTGTCGGTATCATCTTAGCACTGTTAGGCGCACCATTTTTCATATGGCTATTTGTTCAAAGAAGGTGGGCATAAAACATGCCATTCATCAACACATCTGCCAATAAGACATCTGGCGACATCATCATCAACCATCTGTCAGTACAAAATCGCAAAAGAAGCCTACTTAACATCACTTATGCCCGCCTGCCTTATCAGCAGATTACGGTGATTATTGGTGCAAATGGGGCAGGAAAAAGCACATTTATTCATGCACTTTTGGGTCAAAAAACCGATTGTCAAATCAATTCAGACATTCACATTAACAAACAACCCCTGCATGATTTGGTCAAACAGGCAAAAATTGCATGGGTTGGACAACATGAACAATTTGAATTGCCATTAAACGTCTTAGAATACGCCACATTGGGCGTAACACCGCATCTTGCATGGTATCAAATGCCTGATGGCAACATGCTTGCTGATGCTGAGAAAAAACTCATCGATTTTGGTTTGATTCACTTAAAAAATAACCGTTTACAAACGCTGTCAGGCGGTGAAAAGCAACGTTTGGCCATGGTTCGGGCATTGATGCAAAATACTGATATTTTATTATTAGATGAGCCAACCAATCATTTGGACATTAAATATCAGCGTTTTTTATTGACCTATCTACAAAGATTACAAAAAAATGAACAAAAAACCATCATCATGGTACTGCATGATTTAAGTCATGCTTATCAGTGTGCAGATTGGGTCATTGCCTTACATCAAGGCAATTTATTGGCACAAGGCACACCAAACGTTGTCATGACTGAGCAAAATTTAACCACGATGTATGAAACGCCCATTCATTCTGTCATGACAAACGTAGGCAAACTGTTTTATTGATATTATTTGATTGATATTATTCTATTGATATTATTTGATTGTTTCTGTGAATGACAGAATGTCAATGCCTGTTGGGGTGGCTTTTAACACCACATCGGCATGATTAACCGCAAAAATACCATGACACACCACCCCCACAAGATTGTTTAAGATTTGCTCCATTTGTGGTGGTTCACTCACATCTAAGTCATAAGTGTCTAAAATGACGTTACCATAATCGGTAACAAACCCTTCACGATAAATTGGCTCACCCCCCATTTTAACCAATTCTCTGGCAACATAAGAGCGTGCTTGTGGTAACACTTCAATGGGAATGGGGAAATCAACCCCCAACTGCTTAACGCTTTTACTGGCATCAACCATACAGACAAACCGCTTTGATGCCGCAGCAACGATTTTTTCTCGTGTTAATGCCCCACCACCACCTTTGACCAATTGCAAGGCATCATTCACTTCATCTGCCCCATCAACATACAAATCCAGTTCACCAACAAAATTTAAATCCAGCACATCAATGCCCAATGCTTTTAGTTTATTTTCGGTTATCTGAGAGCTTGCCACTGCACCTTTTAGATTCATCTGTGGCAATAGCTCAATCAGACAGTTCACGGTACTGCCTGTTCCCACTCCCAAAATCATGCCTTCTTCGATATAATCTAAGGCGGCTTTGGCGGCGGCTTTTTTTTGGGTTAAAGCTGGATCGGTGTTGGTATTGACATCGGTCATGGTGATTTTTCTTATTTGATAAGTATTGATATTGATAAGTATTGATAAGCCATAATCCGTCATTTAACCACATTATCAATCACAGATGCAATAACAAATACCGTGCCAAACAGATGCAGTGCCAATAACAGACGCAATAGCAGATATAAAAAAGCCCTTTAGAAAAAAAGGGCTTTTAGTTGATACGCTGATGGATTGATGTGATTTATCTGTCCATCAGCAATTCATCAATTAACATCAGTTCATAAACCAACCATGGCTGGCAACAATGGACTGTCCTGTGAATACTTTGCTTGGAAATGCTGCCAAAAATAGTGCCAACTGAGCAATGTCATCAACGGTGGTGAATTCTTTATCTACGGTGTGTTTGAGCATGATGTCATTAATCACTTCTTCTTCGCTGATGCCTTTTTCGGCGGCTTGTTCTGGAATTTGTTTTTCTACCAATGGCGTTTTGACAAACCCAGGACAGATGACATGTGAGCGGACATTATGTTCAGCACCCTCTTTAGCAAGTACTCGATTTAGCCCAAGTAAGCCATGCTTGGCAGTGACATAAGGGGCTTTGTATAATGACGCTTCATGCGAATGCACTGACCCCATATATATCACCGTACCGCCCTTGTTGTCTTTATACATGTGTGGCAAGCAAGCTTTGGTGGTCAAAAATGCCCCATCTAAATGAATGGCAAGCATTTTTTTCCAATCATCAAACGCCATTTTTTCAATGCGATTAATCACTTGAATGCCTGCATTGGATACCAAAATATCCACTGTGCCATGAGTATCCACCAATTTTTGTACGCCTTTATTGACCGCTTCTTCGTTGGTAACGTCCATCTCAATGGCGATGGCTTGCCCGCCCTGATTTTGGATTTCATCAACCACGCTTTGAGCGTTATCGATATTGATGTCAGCGATGGCAACGATTGCCCCTGCTTTGGCAAAGGTTTGAGCAATGTCTTTACCGATGCCGCTGGCTGAGCCTGTAACCAGTGCCACTTTACCTGTTAAATCATGCTTGATTTGAGTCATTGTCGTTATCCTTAGTTTTTTTGATACAGTTTTTTTGATACAGCTGATTGTTTAACGTGATTTACTCATCAATACTTGGTGGTTAAACTGTGGCTAAACTTAGTTATCACCATCTGGTTATCACTACCTGCTAATCACGTTTAGAGCGTGTCCTCATTTTGAAAATGGTGATAAAAATGCGATAAATTGCCGTCAAACAAGGAAAATGGTGCAGGTAATATTGCAATATTAACCAGCCATTTGACGCACGTTTGACAAAATTTAGCCATTTTTAGCCCATTTAGACGAAGTCGTTCAGATTGAGGACACGCCCTAATACACTGCTATTGATAAATTGCTATTGATAAACCGTAACAGGCGTTTTTTGTTGCACCTCTTCAAAACTGACGCCATCAGCAAGCTCAATAAGTTTTAGCCCCTTATCGGTAACATCATACACACCAAGCTCTGTGATGATGCGGTCAACCACACCAATGCCTGTCAGCGGCAGTTCACACTTAGGTAATATCTTTGGCTCACCGTGTTTGTTGGTCTGCTCCATCAACACAATCACCCTTTGTACGCCAGCGACCAAGTCCATCGCACCACCCATGCCTTTTACCAGTTTGCCTGGTATCATCCAATTGGCAAGGTCCCCTTTTTCAGACACTTCCATCGCCCCTAAGATTGCCAAATTGACATGACCGCCCCGTATCATGGCAAAAGAGGTTGAGCTGTCAAAAAAACTTGCTCCTGTCTGTGCGGTAACGGTTTGTTTACCTGCATTGATTAAATCAGCATCTACCGTGTCTTGTGTTGGAAATTCGCCGATACCCAGCAGTCCATTTTCTGATTGTAACCAAACATTCATGCCATCAGGAATATGGTTAGCAACCAGTGTGGGTAGACCAATGCCTAAGTTAACATAAAAACCATCTTGCAATTCTTTGGCGGCACGCTGTGCCATTTGTTCTCTGTTCCAAGCCATGTTATTGTCCTTTTATGAGTGTGTGAAAAAGTTATGAGTGTGTGAAAAAGATGTGATTAAAGGATATGTGGTTAAAGTTATCTGTGTTTGTGTTATCCATGGTTTGTGTTATCCATGTTGTCTGTCATCACACATCAACATCAGTCTTTTGTGGTGATTTTCTCAATGCGTTTTTCAACAGCGGTATTGACCACAATTCTTTGTATGAATATCCCTGGCAGATGCACGTGGTCAGGGTCAATCTCGCCAATCTCTACCAATTCTTCAACTTCAGCAATGGTGATTTTACCTGCCATCGCACAATCAGGGTTAAAATTACGCGCGGTTTTATTAAATACCAGATTACCCGCTTTATCCGCTTTTTGGGCTTTAATCAGTGCCACATCAGCGGTCAAGCTGTGTTCCATGATGTATTGTTTGCCGTTAAATTCTCGAGTCTCTTTACCATCAGCAACCTGAGTGCCGACCCCTGTGGCGGTATAAAAAGCAGGTATGCCCGCCCCACCAGCACGCAATTTCTCTGCCAATGTGCCTTGTGGGGTCAGCTCAACTTCCAGCTCACCTGATAAAAACTGGCGTTCAAATTCTTTATTTTCACCAACATAAGACGCTATCATCTTTTTGATTTGGTGAGTTTGTAATAACAACCCCAACCCAAAATCATCTACGCCTGCGTTGTTGCTGATGCAGGTTAGGTTTTTGACACCACTGTCACGCAAAGCGGTGATTAAAGCTTCTGGAATGCCACAAAGCCCAAAACCACCAATGGCAAGCGTTTGCCCATCAGCAACCACATCTGCCAACGCATCTTTGGCATTGTCATAGACTTTAGATTGTTTCATAATTTGCTCCTTTTTATAACGACAAATGATAATAATGATAAAAAATAATAATAAAACCTGTTTATAACGATAAAAATCGGTCTGATCAAGGGTCAAACTGCCAACCAAAACACCCCACTGATGATTATCCCTGACACCAACAAAATAATCAAACAATACCCCATAATTGCTCTGGCATCTAGCCCAGCAATGCCCAATAATGGCAACGCCCAAAATGGCTGAATCATATTCGTCCACGCATCACCCCAAGCGATTGCCATTGCCGTTACCACAGGGTCAACACCCAGCTCAATGCTGGCAGGCAACATCACAGGACCTTGTACCGCAAACTGACCACCACCTGATGGCACAAACACATTAACCAACCCAGCACTTAAAAACGCCAAAACAGGCAAACTCTCTGCCGATGCAAAATCAACAAAAAACTGCGTTACCTGTGTGCTAATAGACACACCATCAGCATCTACCGCTGTCATAATCCCCATGATGCCACCATAAAATGGGAACAACAACACAATCCCTGTGATGCCACCAATACCAGAACCCACGGCTCGATAATACCGCTCTAACGTGCCATGTGATAACAAACCAATGAATAAAAACAGACCAATGACAATATCCAACCCCAAGCTAAAGCCACTTTGACCAAATTCACTGACATAATACATGCCAGCAAACACCAACAGCACCCCTGCAATCCATCGACTGTCATCTAATTTTTGAGCGGGGGTGTCTTTTGCTGGTAAGGCATCATCGCTGTCTTTTAATAATGTGGCATCAATGACGGTGGGGGTTTTGGGGTGCATCAATCGATTTAAAATCGGCAAAACCAGTAATAATAGCCCAACAATAAATAAATTATACCCTGCAAAAAGGGTCTGTGAAATTGGCACTGCATCAGACATCGCCCCAGCTGACAACTTGGCTAAGGTCTCACCGCCTGTGCTTAAGGTCAATGGAATTGAACCTGCCAAACCACCATGCCACACCAAAAACCCTGAATAAGCAGCCGCTACCAATAACGGATAATCCACGCCCTTAACTTGCTTGGCAAGGGCTTTGGCAAACACCGCCCCAATCACCAAACCAAAACCCCAGTTTAACCATGAGCCAACCAACCCAACCAAGGTTGCCATCATGATTGCCATGTTTGGTGAACGGATTTGACTGGCGATGCCATTTAACAGTTTTTGAATAAATGGGGCATTGGCAAAGGCATAACCTGTTACCAGAATTAATGCCATCTGCATGGCAAACCCATGTAAAGACCACAAACCTTTACCCCAAGATCCTGCCACATCAATGATTCCTTGCCCTGTCACCAATATGGCAGCAACAAAGGCAATGAGTGTTAACATGATGGAAAAAACAAACGGTGATGGCAAATAGCGATTCACCAACGCCACACTGGCGTTGGTTAACATGGCAAAAAATCCTAAACGCTCAGATGTTTTTTGGTTGGGCGAATTAGAATTGATGGAAGAATTTTGGGCATCCATGCTCATGGGAAATCCTTGTAACAAACATCATTTTAATAAGCATCAGAGTTAACATAAAAATGTAAACACATCAGAGTGAAAACTCATTAAAACAGGGTGAAAACTCATTAAAACAGGGTGAAAACGCATCAAAAAATTCATCTCCATATAAGCATTTTTTGCTAAACTTGTAAACCTAAAAAACCAAAACACCAAATTCACTGCATCATCACTGCGTCAGATTTTTTTACGGATGTCTTAAGGACGATAAGGATAACGCCCATGAGTACTCTCGCCATCATCACCACGTTATTTTTGCTGATGTTTTTTGCTTATCGTGGATATTCCGTCCTAATTTTAGCCCCCATCATGGCGATGTTGGCGGTGGTGCTATCAGGTGATTTTTTAAACACCATTCCTGCTTATACTGACGTGTTTATGAGTGCGTTGGGTGGCTTTTTGATTAAATTTTTTCCCATATTCTTATTGGGGGCAATCTTTGGTCGGCTGATGGCAGATTCAGGAGCGGCAGCTGCCATTGCTCGCACGGTGGTGGGCAAGTTGGGGGCAAATAAAGCCATTTTAGCGGTGATTTTGGTGTGTGCCATTTTAACGTATGGTGGGGTTTCCTTGTTTGTGGTGGCATTCGCCATTTATCCCATTGCCAAAGATTTGTTTAAAGTTGCTGATGTGCCAAAACGCCTTATTCCAGCTGCCATTGCTTTGGGGTCATTTACCTTTACCATGACCGCTCTGCCTGGTACGCCTGCCATTCAAAATGCCATTCCCATTCCTTATTACAACACCAATGTTTTTGCTGCCCCCATGCTTGGCATCATTGGTGGTATGATCATGTTCATCGGTGGTTGGCTATGGTTACAAAGCCGTGCCACAAAGGCAAATGCAGCAGGTGAAGGTTATGGCACACATGCTGATGATGACATCGTCATCAATGATGGCATAGATGATGGCACAAATGGTGTACTCAATAAACACATGTCAATGATGATGGCAATGATACCGTTGATATTGGTCATTGGGGTCAATGCGTTGTTGACTTATGTGGTGTTCCCAGCCATGGATTTTAGTGGTCTACAAGCCGATTTCCCAAATCTTGCGATTGCAGGGGCATTGGGTCTTTGGTCAATCATCATCTCGTTGATGATTGCTTGTTTGGTGTTGATTGTGATGCGATTGGGCGATTGGGACAATCTACAAGGCTCAATCAATAAAGGCACGTATGATGCCATGTTACCCGTGTTTAATGTTGGCTCTGAAGTGGGTTATGGGGCGGTGATTGCCACTTTGGCAGGTTTTGCGATGATTCGAGACAATATTTTAAATTTAAATCCCAATAATCCACTCATTTCTGAAGCGGTTGCCATGACCACGCTGGCAGGGATTACAGGGTCATCATCGGGTGGTTTGAGCATTGCCCTAAAGACGTTGGGAGAAGATTATTATCAAATGGCATTAAATGCTGGCATTGATCCAGAGCTGATGCACCGTGTGGCCGTTATGGCAGCAGGTGGTTTAGATACCCTACCGCATAGCGGGGCAGTCATCACGGTATTTGCCATTTGTGGGCTGACGCATAAGGAGTCTTATGTCAATTTGGCGATGGTAACCATGGCAATTCCCATTGTTGCCACCGTGGTGGTCATGATATTGGGAACGATGTTCGGCTCATTTTAGCCTGGCCCAGCATCAGCCTTGCCACATAATCCATTAACAAAATTCAGAAAATTACGTTATCATAGGGATAAGTCGTTATTCCTTTTTAAAATTCATCGTTTAACGCATCATTTAATTCATCGTTTAAAGCTCATAGGTGATTTGTGCAAACAACCCAAACCCAACACCCCCCTGTATCTTCAACTCGACAAATTTTAGTCACATCTGCCCTACCTTATGCCAATGGCCCTATCCATTTGGGGCATTTGGTGGAATATATCCAAACTGACATTTGGGTGCGTGCCATGAAAGCCCTAGGTCATAAGGTTACTTATGTCTGTGCTGATGATGCTCATGGCACAGCCATCATGTTAAAAGCCCAAGACAATGGCATCACCCCAAAAGAGCAAATCGCCAATGTCAAAGCATCACACGAAGCTGATTTTGCCAAGTTTTTGATTAATTTTGACAACTACCACAGCACCCACAGTGAAGAAAATCGCCAATTTTCTGAACTGATTTATCGCCGTTTAAATCATGCTGGACACATCAGCACCAGCGACGTTGAGCAATTATATGACCCAGAAAAAGGGCTGTTTTTGGCAGACCGTTTTGTCAAAGGCACTTGCCCAGAATGCAACACCCAAGACCAATATGGTGATAACTGCGAAGTGTGTGGCAGCACCTATAACGCCACTGAACTTATCAACCCCCACTCTACCTTATCAGGGGCAACCCCTGTCTTAAAGACATCTAAGCATTACTTTTTTGATTTGCCAAATTTTGAAGCCTTTTTAAAATCTTGGGTGAATGACAATGATCGCTTACAACCATCTGTGATAAATAAGTTACAAGAATGGTTTGATGCAGGGCTTACAAAATGGGACATCAGCCGTGATGCACCATATTTTGGTTTTAAAATTCCCGACACCCCCAAAGATGAAGATGATAAATACTTTTATGTGTGGCTGGACGCACCTGTCGGCTATATGGCAAGTTTTCAAGACCTATGCAATCGCCGTGAAGATTTAAACTTTGATGATTACTGGTTGCAAGAAAATGCCAATAAGACCGAAGTGTATCACTTCATCGGTAAAGACATTGTGTATTTTCACGCCTTATTTTGGCCTGCCATGCTGTCTGGCAGTGAATTTCGCACACCAACAGGGGTATTTGCTCACGGATTTTTGACCGTCAATGGGGCAAAAATGAGCAAGTCTCGTGGGACTTTTATCCAAGCTGAGACTTATACCAAACATCTGCACCCTGAATATTTGCGATATTATTTTGCCAGTAAATTGAGCGAACATGTTGAAGACATTAATTTAGACATGGACGACTTCATGCAAAAAGTCAACTCCGATTTGGTGGGCAAAGTGGTCAATATCGCCAGTCGCAGTGCAGGATTTTTGCTTAAAAACCATAATGGGGTGCTATCAGCCACCTGTACCGAACCTGCTTTACTCCAAGAAATTGACCTAATGGGTGAGCAAATCGCAGCTGCCTATGAAAACCGAAGTTTTGCCAAAGCCATGCGATTAATCATGCAATGTGCCGACAAAGCCAATGAATACATTGATGACAAAAAACCGTGGTTATTGGCAAAACAAGCCAACCGCCAGCAAGAAGTACAAGACATCTGTTCGATAGCCATCAACATATTCCATAAGCTTATCATCTATCTTGCCCCAGTCTTACCAGAATTGGCTGATAATGCCAAAGCATTTTTAAATGTGGCAGATTTAAACTTTGCCAGCCGTCATCAGTCATTACTTAATCACAAAATCAATCAATTCAAACCCTTAATGCAACGCATTGAAGACAGTCAAATTACCGCCATGATTAACGCATCTAAAGAGTCCATGCCAGCAAAAACAGACAGCAAAACCAACACACCAACCACACAAAACCACCCCCACAATAACGCCCAAAATGATGCCAAACATATCAGCATTGATGACTTTGCCAAAGTAGAAATGAAAGTTGCTAAGGTATTGGCATGCCATTATGTGGACGGAGCGGATAAACTGTTGCAATTCACTTTAGACGTTGGCGAAGAACAGACCCGCAATGTGTTTAGTGGCATTCGTAAGTTTTACGAGCCTGAGCAGTTGCAGGATAAAAAGGTCATTTGCGTTACCAATCTTGCCCCACGCAAAATGAAGTTTGGAATATCTGAAGGCATGATATTATCAGCAGGCGACCCAAAAACTGCCTTGGTTGTCATCACTTTGCCCGATGATGCTCCCATTGGTTCAACGATTGCTTAAAAAAATGATTGCTTAAGACATGGCCATTTAATAGCAGTAAGAAATTATTAAAAAAAATTCTTGCCTTTTTATTTTTTTTTGTTATTATAGTGAGCCTTGATTGGCTGGATGGCAGAGTGGTCATGCAGCGGACTGCAACTCCGTGTACGCCGGTTCGATTCCGACTCCAGCCTCCATGCAATGATGAATAATGAATACATTAAAAGTTTTGCCCGGGTGGTGAAATTGGTAGACACAAGGGATTTAAAATCCCTCGATAGCAATATCGTGCCGGTTCAAGTCCGGCTCCGGGTACCATATATCAAAAGCCTTAAAAACGTTGCGTTTTTAAGGCTTTTTTAGTGTATAAATTTTTTAGTGTATAAATGTTGCTAAACAAAATGGTAAAAAATAAAAAAACAAGGCATTGTTAATGAAGCATGGTCAATTCAGCATGATTAATTGAGCGTACTTATGAATTGAGCATGCTTTTGGGCAGATTAGCGTCAATTTTTTATGCTTTCAATACCGCATGCACAGGCATGGGGAACGAACCATGCAATTCTGTTAAGTCAAGCAATACCAACGCTGATACCACCTCATGCCCTGCTTGTTTACATAACTGATATGCGGTGTTTAGTGTGCCACCCGTTGCTAAGATGTCATCGACCAGCAACACCTTTGCAGGGGTTAAGTTATCTTGCATTTCAAGGGTGTCTTGTCCGTATTCTAAAACGTAAGATTTATTGGCGACTGGTGGCGGCAGTTTACCCGGCTTTCTTAACAATATCATGCCCATGCCTAAGCGGCCAGCCAATAAACTGGCAAACACAAAGCCTCTTGCTTCAATCGCTGCCAAATAATCAACTTCATCTAACAAACCATCAGGCAAAGCCATCAGCAACGCATCAATCACTTCGTTGATGTGTGTTTTTAACAAGGGGGTGATGTCATAAAAGTCAATGCCTTGTTTGGGAAAATCAGGCACGATACGTATGATGTTCCAAAAAAGATGACCGCCATCACCTTTACTGATGTTGTCCAAAGCGACTGTGTTTGATTGTGATAACGATTTTGGTGGTGATTGTGGTGATGATGATTGTGGCGACATAATGATTCCTAATAAACACCATTTAAAATTAGACGCTATGATAAAGCATTTGAGCAAATTTGCAAAAACCAATCATTCACAGTGATTTTATTAATTCAAGGGTTTGTGTTCATAGGTTTGTGTTCACAAAACTTGTTATGTGCATTCAGTAAGCTTATGCTAATATGCTCAGTTGATATGGACAAATTTTTGACAACATCAATATTCTTGCAACACAAAGGACAAGGTGGCTTTATGATACGAGTTTTTGATTTATTTAAAATTGGGGTTGGTCCTTCCAGCTCGCATACAGTCGGACCTATGGTTGCTGCCAATCAATTTTTACAACAGTTACAAGCCAAAAACTTTTTAGATGACATCACCCACATAGTCATTGATTTATATGGTTCATTGGCAGCGACTGGCAAAGGGCATGCCACCGATACCGCCATTTTGCTTGGATTGCTTGGGCATGAACCTAAAACCATTGATACGTTAAGAAAAGAAGAATACCTTGCTCCTGTGATGCGTGAACAAGTTTTATTGCTGGCAGGACAAAAAGCCATTCACTTTGACTACGAACAAGATTTACATTGGCATGATGATACGGTGATGCCCTATCACCCCAATGCCTTAACCATCACCGCCAAACTTGCCAATGGTGAGCAATATCAACAAACTTACTATTCAATCGGTGGTGGGTTTGTGCTAAATGCTGATGACATCTCCCACGCCAACGACACAGTCATCGAAGACAACGCCAACCAAGATCCGTATCCTTTTAGTACGGCTGAGACTTTACAACAGCTTTGTGAAACCCATCATATGAGCATCAGTGAGTTGGTCATGGCAAATGAGCTGCATTACCGTAACCGTGGCGAAATAGAATCTTATCTTGATGACATCTGGGCAGTGATGGAGCAATGTGTTAAAAACGGCTACCAAGATGAGGGTATCTTGCCAGGTGGGCTACAAATCAAACGCCGTGCTAAAGCCTTACACGATAAGCTACAGCAAGAAAAACAACAAAACCACAACCAAAACGACTCGCTTGTGGCGATGGATTGGGTGGATTTATACGCCATCGCTGCCAATGAAGAAAATGCCAATGGTGGCAAAGTGGTTACTGCCCCAACCAATGGGGCTGCTGGCATCATTCCAGCGGTGCTGCATTATTATCGTGATTTCATCGCAAGCTTTAGTCGTCAAGGGGTACATGACTTTTTGCTGACCGCCACCGCCATTGGTAGCTTGATAAAACAAAATGCGTCCATCTCTGGAGCGGAAGTGGGCTGTCAAGGGGAAGTGGGGTCAGCGTGTGCCATGGCAGCAGCAGGTCTCACTCAAGTGCTGGGGGGCGATGTTTCACAATGTCTGAATGCGGCTGAAATTGGCATTGAGCATAATTTGGGCTTAACCTGTGACCCCATAGATGGGCTGGTACAAGTACCTTGTATCGAACGCAACGCCATGGGGGCTATTAAATCCATCAATGCCGCTCGCTTGGCACTCAGGGGCAACGGTCAACACTTTGTGTCCCTAGATAAAGCCATTTTAACCATGAAGCAAACTGGAGCAGACATGAGTGATAAATATAAAGAAACCGCCAAGGGTGGGCTTGCCATTCACGCCAAAAGCCTTGCTAAAAACATCATTCCAACGGCAACAGTTGGGGTAACTGTGAATTATAGTGCGTGTTGATTTAATTAACATTAAAACCCAGTTAAAAACTCACCCAAAATCTGATATTAATGCAAGAATCCACCATGCCCAATACCATGCCCAATACCATGCCCAATACCATGCCCAACCAACAAAACACACCACCTAACCTGCCACCTTGCCTACCCCAAGGCATGAGCATTGACACATTTTTACACGAATATTGGCAAAAAAAACCCCTGCTTATCAAAGGTGGTCTGCCTGCTTTAATGGGCAAATATGAGCCAAATGACATCATAGAATTGGCTCAATGTGATGGTGTGAATGCTCGGCTTATCCGTCAATATCCCAAGCAAAATCCCAAGCAAGCACAGTCAGACAGCCCAAATACATCTGATAAGTTACGCTGTCAAGACCATCATTGGACGCTAGACACCAGTCCACTCACCGACCAGCATTTTGAACAATTACCAACGCTATGGACACTACTTGTACAAAACATGGAACAATGGTCATATGAGCTTGGTGAGATGTGGCAAGCGTTTGACTTCATTCCACAGTGGCAACGTGATGATATTATGGTTTCTTATGCCCCTGTTGGTGGCAGTGTTGGTAAGCATTTTGATGAATATGATGTGTTTTTAGCCCAAGGTTATGGCACACGGCGATGGCAGTTGGGTAAGATGTGCCAAGTTGATGATGAATTTATCCCTAACCAACCCATTCGTCTATTAACAGACATGGGAGAGATTATTTTTGACCAAATACTAGAAGCTGGTGATGTGCTGTATGTGCCACCCAAGCTATCACATTATGGCGTGGCAATGTCTGACAGTTTAACATTTTCATTTGGCTTTCGCCGACCCAACATGATGCAACTTTTAGACAACTTAGCCGATGTGGTAACGGATTTTGATGCACTTGATGCTTATCATGCCAGCCCATCATCATTGAATTTATCTTCACCTTTTATCATGCCACAATCAGCCCAAGCCGTCGGTGAGCTAAGCCAAGACAGCATTCATGTTTTAAAAACCAACTTGATTGAGTGGCTAAAATCAGAACAAGGCAGTGCTGTGTTTACCCAAAGCATCGCTGAATTGGTCAGCCGTCGCCAATATGACCTGCTTGGCATGGAAAATGACATCTCAATAGATGAGCTGATAACCCTGCTACAACAAGGTCATCTGCTTAAGCCTGACCAAAACAGCCGTCTTATTTATGTGTGTCATGAGCATGATAACAGTGGCAGTCGTAATAGCAGTGGCAATCATAACAATCATGATGCCCACATCACTTTATACGCCAACGGACAAGCTCTAAGCGATTTAACCGACAGCGACATCAGACTGTTAAAACATCTTGCTGATGGCAAACCCCTAAGCTGGCAACAGTTAAAAGAGCTACCCACCAGCAAACTCAAGGAATGGTTAGATAATGGTTGGGTATGGGTGGATTAAAACATGTGGATTAAAACATCTTTAGGTAGGTGTTTATTTATCTTCTTAACGCATTGACCACCACCACCAATGAGCTGACTGACATACCAATGGCAGCCAACCAAGGCGGTACATAGCCCAATCCTGCAGGCAATAGTACCATCGTGTTGTAGCCAATTGCCCAAGTTAGGTTTTGTTTAATCTTGCGTTGTGTGCTGTTCGCCATCATTTTGGCAGCAACCAAAACTGCCAAATCCCCTTGCAATAACAAACTGTCGCTAGACACTTGAGCCAAATCTGCTGCCCCCACCATGGCGGTAGAAACGTCAGCCGCTGCCAACACAGGAGCATCATTGATGCCATCGCCTATCATCCACACCTTACCACCTTGCTTTTGAATGGCTTGTAGATGACTGACTTTATCGGTTGGGCTTAAGCCATGAGCAACCTTATCCATACCAAGCTCTTGAGCAATGCCCAATGCTTTATCATTGGGGTCTCCAGTCAACATCAGCACCTGTAATCCTAAACGTTGTAGCTTTTGTATGCTGTCTTTTGCCTGTGGTCGCAAGGTGTCATTAAAATCAAACCAAGCAAGTAACTGCCACTGATTGTCTATTTTTTGTGATAACATGACTTGATGATTGCCCATCAAATCATTGGGATTAGCCAATTTGATGGCTTGAACAAGATGATGGTCATCTGCATCATGTTTATCCAGCACAAAAGCAACATGACCAATGCGATACAAACCACCCTCAATCATCGCTTCAACCCCACCACCAGCATGGTGTTGCAGGTTGTCTGTCTTAGGCAGATGTTGTTGATGGGCGGCGGTCAATAAAGCATGAGCAATGGGGTGGCGGCTGCCCACTTCCAATGCCGCCGCCATGCTCACCAAAGCCATTTTATCCAAGCCTTGACGATGGGCAACATCGGTTAAGATGACGTTAATCAGATTGGGCTTACCCATGGTGAGTGTGCCAGTTTTATCAAAGGCCACATGGGTTACATTTGCTAAAGTCTCAAGCGTATGCCCCCGTGAATTCACAAAACCCAGTTGTGCCAAACGATTGGTTGCCACAGTCAAAGCGATGGGGGTAGCCAATGATAAGGCACAGGGACACGTTGCCACCAGCACCGCCACCGTTGCCCATATTGCTTGAGCAGGGTCTATCCAATACCACACAAAAAACACCAACAGCGACAACACCAACACCCGAGACACAAACCACCTTGCCCATTGGTCTGCCTTTTGAGCAATTTGGGGTTTTTCGCTCATCGCTCGCATCATTAAACGGTCAATGATGCTGATTTGGCTGTTTTGTGGTAAAGCGGTTACCAACATTTTAAAAGGTTGGCTGTCATTTTGTGAGCCACCGATGATGTCATCACCTTGATGCTTATGAATTAAATCACTCTCACCTGTGAGCAAGCTTTGCGACACACTGGCATGATCGCTTAATAACAGACCATCTGCGATGATTTGCATGCCAGCATCAATTTCAATCACATCACCAATTTGCAAGCTTTTATCTGTAACTTCAATCACTTCATCAGCAAAGACAGTGGTGATTTTGTTGCCAGCTGATGGTTTTGCCAAAATATTTTTAACCAAGCGGTCTGTCAATGCCCTGATTTGAGCATTTTGTTGAGTATTGTTTTGTTGAGTACTGCTTTGTTGAGTACTGTTTTGTTGAGTATTGTGCTGAGCATTTGACAACGCAAGTTGCTCTAAATAAGCACATGTCAGCTCATTTGCCTGCCCCAACCTTCTGACCACAATCGGTTCAATCACCACCAAATCATTGCTCATGTTAACAGCTTTTAGGCGAGCATTATGCTCAACCATACGACCTGCCAGCAAAAAGAACACAAACATACTCACTGAGTCATAATACGTCTGCCCTGTGCCTGTTACCGTTGCATAAAAACTGGCAACAAACGTTACCACCAACGCAATACTGACAGGCACATCCATGTTCACTTGCCTTAGCCGAAGTGCCGAATAAGCCGACTGATAAAATGGCAAACCTGCATAAAAGAACACTGGCACACTGACAAATAACGACACCCAACGCAAAAAATCCCGTTGCAACAACTGCATGCCACGATATTCACCAAAATACAACGCCACTGCAAACATCATCGCTTGCATTGCCCCCAAGGCAGCAATGCCAAGACGTATCATCATTGCTTTATTTTGCCGAGCCAACATCGCTTCGTGGGTGTCTTGGCGATAAGGTTTGGCATCATAGCCGATTTGATGAATGCGATGTAAAATATCACTGATGGCGATGGCCTCTTCATTCCACACCACCTGCATTCGTTGATTGGTCAAATTTACCTGACAGCGTTTTACCGCTGATAACTCTGCCAAGCGACTTTCAATCAACCAGCCACAGGCTGCACACCTAAGCCCACTAACCGACAACTGTGCCACTGACAAACCATCTTCTTGATAAACAAACTGTGCCTTAACGTCGTCATGGTCATAAGCCTGCAAGCGAGACAACTCACTGGGCAAACTGGCGGTACGGCTGATTTCGCTGCGATCAAGATAATACTGCTCAAGCCCTGCTTCAACAATACTTTGAGCGGCCAACTGACACCCCAAACAACACATTAACCGATTTTCACCCAACACATGGGCGATAAACGGTGGTGTTGGCAGAGGCTCACCACAGTGAAAGCAATGCTCATCATCAGGCAATATCAAGCCTTGCAATTTGACTGGATCATGTTGACTTAAGGCCGTTTGGCTGGTTTGGACGGTGCTATTTATGGTGCGATTCACGGTACAATTCACAATGACATGACGATTGGGGTTAAAATTGGGGTTAAAATTGGGGTTAAAATTCTTAGAATTAACATTAAAAGACTGGGCTTAAAAAAACTCAAACATAATGGACACATCAAATCAATAAAAACGGAGGCGATAAAAACGATTGTTGAGCAACTGCTGATTAAATTTGTCAATAAAATCAACAGGGTGATGAAAACCACAACAAACCACAATAAACCACATTGAAATAAAAGCCAAATTGCGTCATCATAACACCGAAAAACCCACAGCCAAAAACCATGACATTAAAACCATGACATTAAAACCACCAAAATTCAAATCAAAACCGCTCATACAATCTTCATACCCAAAACGCCCATACCCACACTTACCACAACAACAGCAGGGCATGGTCATTGGATTTTTGCTGTTGATTGGCATGATTATATTGATGGTGCTGTTTGTATTTTACATGATTACCCTTGACCGTACCATCACTGCTAAATTTGAAGGCAAACGTTGGAACATTCCAGCTAAGGTGTATTCTAAGCCCTTAGAATTATATCAAGGGGCAACGGTTGCTGATGACGTGATTGACCAATGGCTTAAGATGCTGAATTATCAAAGCAACACCAACCATCAACGCACAGGCACCTATCATAAAGATAAAAATACCTATGTCATTCACACTCGTGGATTTAGCTACAGTGGCAGTGACCAAGACCAACCACAAATCATCAAATTGCGTATCAATGGCAATAAGATTGACAACATTCAAAGCACCCTACCCAATAAATCAGGCATCATACGCCTTGAACCTGTCAATATCGGTGGCATCTATCCTGATAACAACGAAGACCGAGTGGTGATAAAATTACAAGACGTGCCACAACCCTTAATTGATGCACTTATCAGCACCGAAGACCGCAGTTTTTATCAGCACAAGGGCGTGTCTTTGCGTGGCATTGCCCGAGCCGTGGTCAATAACTTTTCTGGACAGTCGATGCAAGGTGGCTCAACCATCACCCAACAGTTGATAAAAAATTTCTATCTCAACTCAGAACGCACCTTAAGCCGTAAAGCCACCGAGGCGTTAATGGCGGTGTTGTTAGAAGTTCATTATGACAAAAATGAGATTCTACAAACCTATCTCAATGAAATTAATTTAGGGCAAAATGGTAACCGCTCAATCAATGGCTTTGGCTTGGCATCGCAGTTTTATTTTAATCAACCGTTAAATGAAATCCGAGTTGACCAGTACGCCCTACTGGTTGGTTTGGCAAAAGGACCGAGCCACTACAATCCAAGACGCAACCCAGAGATTGCCTTAAAGCGTCGCAACGTGGTGCTAAATAACATGCTAATCACAGGCAAACTGTCACAAGTTGATTATGAAAAAGCAATTAACCAACCACTCGATGTGGTCGATAAGCCAAGTGTGGGCAAAAGTCGGTTCCCTGATTTTTTAGACATTGTTAAACGTGAGTTAAACAGCGTCTATCATGCCAAAGATTTAAAGAACGAAGGTTTACGCATCATCTCAACCTTAGACCCCATTGCCCAAACGGCAGCAGACACAGCGGTCAGCAAACAGCTAAAAACCTTAAGGAAATCTTCAAAAAAAACCAAAGAATTACAAGGGGCATTGGTCAGTGCCAACCCACAAACAGGTGAAGTGGTTGCTGTTGTGGGCAGTGGCAGTGAATTTACAGGATTTAACCGTGCGGTTGATGCCAATCGTCAAGTTGGCTCATTGCTAAAACCTGTCATCTATATGACCGCTCTACAAAGTGGCAAATACAATCTGGCAAGTTCAGTAGACGACTCACCCATCTCCATCAAACTTGGCAATGGCGATACTTGGACACCAAAAAACCATGGCGGTGCAAGCCACGGACATGTGGCTTTCACCAGTGCTTTGGCAAACTCATACAATCAAGCTGCCGTGCGATTGGGCATGGAATTTGGCATCGATACTTATCTTAAACAGCTGCAACGCTTAGGCATCAAAAAACAGATGCCTGCCTACCCATCGACGCTATTGGGGTCAGCAACCTTAAGCCCCATGGACATGCTTGGCGTGTATCAAGTGTTTGCCTCTGGTGGTTTTCAAACACCGCTACACAGCATTCGCTCAGTAACCGATTCACAAGGGCGTGTACTACAACGCAACACCCTAAAAACCAGACCAAGCATTCCTCAAGATGTCAGCTTTTTAACCAATTATGCCTTACAGCAAGTGGTCAAAGATGGCACAGCCAAAGCGGTCAATAAGCTTGGCAAAAACCTAAATTTAGCAGGCAAAACAGGCACAACCAACGACCATCGTGATGCGTGGTTTGCAGGATATAGTGGCAACTATGTTACTGTGGTGTGGGTTGGACGGGACGATAACCAACCCATTGGGTTAAGTGGCAGTTCTGGTGCATTGCCATTATGGACAGATTACATGGGCAGACTCAAACTAACCCCTGTTAACTTACCACAACCTGACAACATCGAATGGGTTTGGCTAGAAAATAACGACGGCTCTTTATCTAACGAAAAATGTGCCAACGCTCGCTACTTGCCCGCTTTAAGCAAATACATTCCCACAACCGCCAGCGAATGTGCCGTCAATCTATACCAAGAAGAACAACTGCAACAGCAATGGTTACAAGACCAGCAAGCAGGTAATGATGAAAACGGTGATGATGAAAACAATGATGTCATTGATAATGAAAACGCACCAATCAACGATGACCCAAAGACCAATACCTCATCAGCGACGGATACTTGGTACGACAAGGCGTTAGAATGGTTTTAGTCCAACTTTATCAAAAGTCATCAAAAGTCATCAAAATAAAAACAGAGCATCAGCCCAACCATGCCCATTTTTTAAGCTTTTTTATACATTTTTCTATATTTCATATTTCTTTTTCATATTAAGGACATCTCATGCCTTGGCAACAACTCAACTTTCAATGCCCAAAATCTGACACCGACATTGCCGAAGCATTACTCATGCAAGCAGGGGCATTGTCTATTTTACTCAATGACGCAGGCGATCAGCCTTTATTTGAGCCATTACCAGGTGAATCCCCCTTGTGGGACAACGTCATCATTTCAGGTATTTTTGCCATTCCCACCGATGATTTAAATAATCCTACTGATTTTGAAGATTTGGCCCAAAAAATCGCAAGCCATCTGACCGCCAGCAGAGTTTGGGTGGACTTACTGGCAGATAAAGACTGGGAGCGTGAATGGATGAGCCAATTTGAGCCCATTCATTGCTGTGAAGGGCTATGGATAGTCCCCGAATGGCTTACCCCCCCAGACCCTACCGCCATCAACATCATGATGGACCCTGGTCTGGCATTTGGCACAGGCTATCACGCCACCACCCGACTTTGTCTTGACTGGCTCAACCAACAATCACTACAAGATAAAGTGGTGATTGACTATGGTTGTGGCTCTGGCATCTTAGGCATCACCGCCTTGATGATGGGAGCAAAACATGTTTATGCGGTGGATATTGACCCACAAGCAGTACTGGCAACCCAACAAAACGCCAAGCGTAATCATGTTGATGGGCGTATCAGTGCCTTTTTACCACAACAGTTTGTTACATTTTGTGAAAATAACACCCGCTTTAAGGGTGATTTGATAACCGCCAATATCCTTGCCAAACCATTAATCGAACTAAGTGGTTATTTTGCCAAACTGCTCAGCGACAAAGGTCAGATAGTTTTATCTGGCTTGTTATATGAACAAGTTGAGCAAATTCAGACCGCTTATGCTCCATATTTTTATTTAGATGATGCTTACCGCTTCGATAATGAGGAAGATAAGCATTGGGCAAGGGTGTCTGGTCAGATAATTGTTTAACATACTAGAAACATTGCTTAACATCTGTTAGGATATTTGCTATATTCGCTTGATATTTTATGGCGAATGGTCATTTTCTTAATAGGCATTTGTTGGGAAACTGTATTCATATGACTCAAGACGCACAAAAACACAGCCCCATTAGTACTGACATTACCAATGCTGACATTGCCGCCACGACAAAGACGACAAAATCAGCGTCATCAGCTTCTGGCAACAACCATGACATGATGATATCTGATGACATGATATCCGATGACATGGAAATGCCATACGACAGCGAAGAAGACAGCTTTGGTGATTTAGACGATATGGACGCATGGCTTGAACAACAAAAACGACAGCTACAGCCCAAAGAAGATGCTCCCAACATCAACACACAAACAGAAAAAAAACAAAAAGTTGTCCGCTTTGCCAGTGAAGACAAGCCCAATGATTTATTTAACCATAGTAATAACACCAACTCTGATGGCACTGATGATTGGCTACAGGCTTTATTATCTGATGACAACCACCAACAAAAACACCCACACATTTCACCAGATGCCGACGACTTATCCAACCTGATGGCAGAATACGGCGTAGATACCGAATACGAACAAGCCCTAAATAATGATGATGTGCTTGATAAAATCAATGAACGCCTTACCGCTAACCCAAAAGCCCAACCCACCATGGGCAAACCTCTGCTAACGCAGTTGATATGGGGGGTTGGTTGTCTGTTGTTAATTGCCCTTATGTGGGTACAATATCTGATATTCAATGTCGATAGGCTAATGACCAATCCAGATTATGCCAATAAAATTCAAGGGCTATGCTCAGCGTTATCATGCAGTTTACCCAGCACAGATTTAAGCCAGCTCAACATTCAAAGTGGGTTTCGACCCAGTGGCGTTAACACCACCACTCAACACAGCGATGTGTTAATTGGTCTAGAAAATCAAGCCAATAACGAGTTGATTTATCCCAATGTGAAAGTGTCCTTGTCAAATGGTGAGCAACTGCTTGGGCAGTTTATTGCCACACCAGAAGACTATCTCACCATCGCACAAAAACGCATGGGGGCTAAGCAGAGCAAAGTCATTATGTTTACCGTACCTATCCCTGCAAGTGGTGTCGGTGAGGTGCAAGTTGAGCCGTTTTATTAACACACTATTTTTTATTAACACACGCTTATTGGCACATTTAAAGTTGTATATAAAGCAGTTGTATTTAAAACAATCATATTTAAAGTAGTTATGGACATGTCAGATATCAGCACTGCCTTACTTAACCAACACACCCCCAGCACACCGCCCATTGTTCAGGCCACCACACTGGCAAAGTTTACCGAACAGCGGTTACAGGACTATTTTTTACAACTTGATGGCAACAAGCCCAGCCAACTTTATGAGATGGTCATTCAACAAGTTGAGCAACCACTCATCAAAGTGGTGCTACAACAAACCCACAACAACCAAAGTGAAGCCGCCAAAATTCTTGGCATCAGTCGTGGCACATTAAGAAAAAAAATGGCGTTGTTTGGCATGTTATGAACATGATACCATGGCTTGTTTTTCGCTTTCGTTCTCACTTTAGCTTGAGTATTTTTTATTTTGGTTTTTCTCTTGGTTTTTTATCCTGCCGCCACTTGGCGGTTATTTTATTCACTCCAATAAAGGGCAATTAACGGTATGACCCAACCCATCGCATTGTTATCCGTATCTGATAAAACAGGCATTGTTGAATTTGCCAAGCAGTTGCAACAACTTGGCTTTCGCATTTTATCCACTGGTGGCACACAAAAGCTGTTAACACAAAATGACATCAAGGTTACCGAAGTCTCTGAACACACAGGTTTTGCCGAAATGATGGACGGACGTTTAAAAACCTTACACCCCATCATTCACGGTGGCATCTTAGGCAGGCGTGGCATTGATGATGCGGTGATGTCTCAGCATGGCATTGATGCCATTGATTTGGTGGTGGTGAATTTATATCCCTTTGCCCAAACCATTGCCAATCCCAATGTGAGCATGAGTGATGCCATCGAAAACATCGATATTGGTGGCCCTACCATGGTCAGGGCAGCCGCTAAAAATCATCAGTCAGTCGCCATCATCACCAACCCCAACGATTACGACACAGTCATCAATCAGCTCAAAAACAAGAGTTTAGATGAAGCCTTTCGTTATCAATTAGCGGTTAAAGCTTTTGAACACACCGCCCATTATGATGGCATGATTGCCAATTTTTTGGGCAGTCGCTCACACGATGGCTATGACAAAAAACCCTTTGCCAACACGTTAAACCTGCAATTTCTCAAGGCACAAGACCTACGCTATGGCGAAAATCCCCACCAACAAGCCACCTTTTATGTTGAACATGAAGCCAATGAAGCTTGTATCGCCACCGCCAAGCAATGGCAAGGTAAAGAGTTGTCTTATAACAACATCGCCGATACCGATGCCGCTTTAGAATGTGTCAAGTCATTCTCACAATCCGCTTGCGTGATTGTCAAACACGCCAATCCTTGTGGTGTTGCGGTCAATGTTGACCAACTTCGTGCGTATCAGACGGCTTTTGCCACTGACCCAGAGTCAAGTTTTGGTGGCATCATCGCTTTTAATCGCCCACTGACCAAAGTAACCGCCCAAGCCATCATTGACAATCAGTTTGTGGAAGTCATCATCGCCCCAAGTTTAGAAGACGGTGTGTTAGACATCACCGCCAGCAAAAAAAACGTGCGGATTCTCACCTGTGGTGCTTTACCCATTCCACACGAACGCTTGGCTTTACTGGATTATAAACGGGTAACAGGGGGGCTTTTGGTACAAGAGCAAGACCTTGATAACATCAGCATCGATGAGTTACAAGTGGTGAGCAAAGTCAAGCCAACTGACGCTCAATTACAAGATTTGCTGTTTGGCTGGAAAGTCTGTCAATATGTCAAATCCAATGCCATCATCTATGCCAAAGACTTACGCACCATTGGCATTGGGGCAGGACAAATGAGTCGAGTAAATGCCGCCCGCATTGCCAGCATCAAGGCAGAACACGCCAATCTAACCACCAAGCAAGCAGTCATGGCATCAGATGCGTTTTTCCCGTTCAGAGATGGCATTGACAATGCGGCAGCAGTGGGCATCACAGCAGTCATTCAACCAGGTGGTTCAATACGTGATGATGATGTGATTGCAGCGGCTGATGAACATGGCATGGCAATGGTGTTTACAGGGGTGCGTCATTTTCGCCACTAATACTATTAACCAATCATTAACCAATCATTAACCAACCCAGCCATCTTAACCCATTAATCCATCTTAAAAAGTCAAAGGACAGCAAATTGCTGTCCTTTTTTTTAACCATTTTTTAGCGATGCCAACATCAGATTATTCATTAAACTGTTCATTAGGCGGCTTATTCAACGGTTAATGAGCCAGTTGCTTTAATACACTGTCGTGATAGGTAATCTTATGGTTTAAACGCAGATATTCCAAATAATCCTGCATTTGGTCTTGCCCAACGTTATCACGGACATTCATCACCACAGCTTGCATTTCCTCTTCACCCAGTTGACTGACATTGGTTTGTTGTATGGGAGCTAATGCCATCACACTGGCTCCTGTGTCCGTCATGGTTGCCACGCCCATGACATCGTTGTTTGTCTGTTCTTGACTTGCCAGCCCTTGTGTTTGCTCAATGTTTGATTTACCTTGAGAAAATGCCAACTGCTTTTCATGAACGTTTAACAATGGGGTTTGTCTGGTAACATCACCCAATGCCATTAACCCCATATTTGCCAAATCTGTTGAAGATTGATTGATACGGGCAGCAAGTTGTTTGGCATCTGCCAATGCCAGCTCACTGGCTTTTTGTTGCGTCAATGTTTGTCTGATAAGCGGGGTTGCCTGTGCTAAGGTTAATGGCTTGACAGGTTGATGATTGCTTGATTGTACCCACACCACGCCATCAGAAAGCTCAATGCTGGTCGATACCGACTGGTCTTGTAAGGCAAATTCATCAAAGGCTGTCTTTATCACCACAGGTTGTGCCAATGCTGTTTGGTTATCTTCTTTGGGATAATTTTTGATGTGATTGACCTTGATATCAAGCTGTTTGCCAATATCATTGATGCCATAGCTATCGGCAGCCAGCTGATTAATTTGGATTAACGCATCATCATAAGCCATTTTGGCTTTATAAGTTTTGGCTTGTTGTTCAAGTTCAGGACGAAGTTCCTGTAAACTTGGCATATTTGGTTGATTGTCTGAGGTAACGACAAACAAATGATAGCCAAACTGAGTTTGTACTGGTTCACTGACCTCACCCACTGCCAGCCCATCAAGGACTTTAGCCACTTTATCACCATCATCAGCAAACAACGCAGGGCTGAAATTCCCAATCGCACCGCCATCTGCTCCTGATGGGTCATCTGATGAGGTTTTTGCCAATTTAGCAAAGTCTTCTCCTGCATCGATTCGTTGTTTCAGCTGATTGGCTCGTGCTTGTGCGTCTTTACCAGTCAGTAAAATTTGGCTTAAATGACGCTGTCTATTGGCGTTATATTGTTGTTGATACTGCTCATATTGTTGTTTAATGTCTGCATCAGTAACCTGCACATTGGTGTAATCTTGTGGGGTGATTTTAATATAGCTCAAATCTACGGTTTCCACACTATTTAAGTCATTGCCATGTTGCTGATAATAATCTTTAATGTGTGAATCTAAAACACGCACTTTGTCTTGATAATCCTGCCAAGCAAAGCGTTTTAACCAAACTTCACGACTCTCCATCTGTAAGCCAATCAGACGCTGTACCGCACTGATGGGATAAATGGCAGTATTGACAATGCCTCTATTTAGCTGATCCAATACGATTTGTTGGCGATATTGAGCAAACAACTGATTTTTGTTCATGTGTTGCGAACGTAAAAAATTTTCAAATAATTGGTTAGAAAAATTGCCATCTGCATCTAAAAAGTTGGGGTTTTGTTGTAGCAATCGAGTGATGGTGGCATCAGACACGCCCAAGCCCAATTTGTTCACTTGTTGCTCTAGCATGGCTCTGTCCACTAAGCTTTTAAGCACTTGACTTTGTAGCACATCTTCATGGATAAGACCAGAATCCACACCGCTGTCTAAGATGGTTTGTCGCTGTCTTGTCATCATTGCCTGCAATTCAGAGCTGGTAATGCTTTTATCACCGACTCTGACAACTTCATTGGGGTCAACTGAGCCATGAATATAAGACTCAATGCCCAACAATGCCATGGGTGATAGCACCAATATCAATATGATACGACCCGGCCAGCTTTTTAAAAAATCTCTTAATTTATCCATATGCCTAACTGCTTAGCTCTCTTACTTGGTTTTTTAATTGGTTTTTTAATTTAAAACAACATCAAACAGACAATAACATCACATTATACCTTGAAATGACTAAGCAAGAAATGCCTTTAATATCATCTTTCATGTCATAAACAAGCAATGTCATAAAGTCTGCTCATTTGGACATCATCATTTAACCCACATTTAACCCACGTTTCACCTGCATTTAACCCATTGTTTTAACGTTAACCCATGGTTAACCTTATCACCTTAAGCCAATACCAACATAACAAAAACGCACCAACTTGGGGTGCGTTTTTATCTGTATTTGACTGACTAAAACTTTAAGCAAAATAAGCAAATGACATGATTTATTGCCACTTAATTATTGATTGGTCATTGTTTATTGGTAACTATTTATTGGTACTCTCTTTTAGCGTTTTACCTGCTTTAAAGCTCGGTATCTTGCTGGCTGGTATGGGAATTTCTTCGCCAGTTTTTGGGTTACGACCTGTGCGGGCTTTTCTTTCTTTCACACTAAACGTGCCAAAACCAACCAATGACACACTGTCGCCTTCTTCTAGTGCTTGACCAACGGTGTCAATAAAAGCGTTCAACGCTTTGGTTGCGTCAGCTTTGCTGATGTCAGCTTTTTTTGCGATGCTGTCGATTAATTCAGATTTATTCATAACAGTTCCTTAAAAATGATGGTCTTTAAAATCATGGGGTGAAACATTGTACCGCCACAGGGGTAAGAAAGCAATGCTTTTGCTACATTAGCTTTTGCTACATTAAGGTGTGTCCATATCTGATGCCTTAAGTGGGCTTAAGCAGATTTAAGTAGGCTTGAGTGAATTTCAGTGTAACAGCCAAATGACCACACACCATCAACACAAACCATAAAAAAACCATAAACACACGCCGATGAACAGACAATAATCAAATTTATCAGATAGGTCAAGTTAAAAAGGAATTTTACTGATGAATGACAGCAATGCTTAGCAGCATGTCAAGAATGCGATTAAAATTCAAATCAATGTTGCACAACAAATGAATGATGAAACACACTGTCAAAGATGCTATCATCTACCATCAACCATTTCACCCTTGAGTATTGAATATTAAGCATTTATCATTCAGCGAGCAATCACAATAATCTGAGCATGTTACCCAGCATTGCTAGCCGTTATTACCAACCATTTATTACCAACCATTTATTACCAACCATAAGGTAACGACATGACGCAACAATTCCACACAGACTCTAAGCAATCATCGTCTTCTCAATCGTGGTCTGAGTCTCGTTATTGGTCCCAGCGTGTGCTGGATTTCTTTTTGGTGGTCGCCGAATCCATGCTCACCCTAATTTTACGCTTTGATGCCCAACTGCGTCAGGCAGCATATCCATTGGCACAAGCTCAAGTGGTGGTTGAGATAAACACCTATTTGCCTAATGAGCGGATTTATCTGTCCTTTAGCACCAAAGGCATTTTGCTGGATGCTGACTTGCCCATACAAAAAGACCAAGCAGACATCATGGTGAATGCTTATAGCTTTCAAGTCATTTTGGCAATATTATCTGATAAAGAAGCAAAGATTGATGCACTACAATGCTTGGGTGATGAACAAAAAGTACAATGGCTTAAGCACTTTTTACAAACTTTAAGCGTCAGTCATTTGTTGGCTCAACTGCTCGCATTATTTGACAAAAATAAAAAAGAAACGCCCAGCCAAGAAGAGCAAGAAGCCAACAAACAACAGAAGATAACGGATTATCAAGAAAAAATTGCCAAGCTTGAGCAAAGTAATGACCAGCTGATGACTGATAACGCTCGCTTGACCACACAACTGGCAGAATTAAAAAGTCGGCAAAATGTTTATACCTACCTATCAATTGCCCTTGCTGTCATTTGTTTGGTGGCGGTGGTGATGCTGATGATGAATTAACAACTTGTCTTAACCACCTTAACAATTACCTTTGCAACTCACCACTGCCCTAATAACCACCCCTGACAACCACTTTTGTTAACTGCCCCTTTATGGACATGTGGTTACGGTTACCTTTATTAACAAATCTATTTTTTTATGGACATCTCACGGTCATTTTTAATCTTGACTAAATTAGTCAAGATTAATATAATGGCGTGTGTTCACCTAAGCGGTCTTAGGTCTTAATGAGCATGGCTTTTATTCATCATCAATGTCATTGACACCAAACAAACATCAGCAAACAAAAAAAGTCAATAAAAGCCATTGTGCCAATAATGATGCCAACATATGCACCAACATACATACCGATTATACATATGAGGATTTCCCATGCGTCTGACAACTCGTGGCAGATATGCGGTTACTGCCCTACTGGATTTGGCATTGCAAGAAGCCCAGCAAGACACTGCCGTGTCATTATCTGACATTGCCAAGCGTCAGTCCATATCCATTTCTTATTTAGAACAATTATTCTCCAAATTGCGTAAGCAAGGATTTGTCGTCAGCACTCGTGGGGCGGCAGGAGGTTATCATCTTGCCAAGCCTTTAAATGAAATCGATGTCATGAGCGTCATTACCGCTGTTGACGAGTCGGTTAATGCCATGCTGTGTGAAGGTCAAGGCGACTGCCAAGGTGGGGCAATGTGCTTAACACATGACTTATGGTATGCGTTGTCTAAGCACATTGAACAATACCTAAAAAACATCACACTGCTACAACTTCTTGATATGGAACATGTGCATAGCACAGCAGAACGACAAAGATTTCTAACCACAAGACACGATAACAAGCACGACAGCAAGCACGACAGCAAGCACGACAATAAAGTCGATGGTCATCACACCATTCATACCATTAATATTCACAATCACCATAAAGAGGTCTCTGCATCATGAGCCAATCCAAACTGATTTATCTTGACTATGCCGCCACCACGCCTGTTGCTGAAGAGGTTGCCAAAAAGATGGCACAGTACCTGACTTTTGATGGGGTATTTGGTAACCCTGCTTCTCGCTCGCACGGTTATGGTTGGCAAGCAGAAGAAGCGGTGGAGACCGCACGTGAACAGATTGCTGAGCTTATCAATGCTGACTCTCGTGAGATTGTTTTTACGTCTGGAGCAACCGAGTCTGATAACTTGGCGATTAAAGGGGCGGCACATTTTTATCAAAGTCGTGGCAAACACATCATCACCAGTCAGATTGAGCATAAAGCGGTGTTAGATACTTGCAGACAGCTTGAGCAAGAGGGTTTTGAAATTACCTATCTTGAGCCACAACAAGGCACTGGCATGATTTTGCCCCAGCAAGTGCAAGAAGCGTTAAGAGAAGACACCATTTTGGTCAGTTTGATGATGGTCAATAATGAGCTTGGCACACTCACTGATGTGGCAAGCATTGGCGACATCACTCGTCAAGCAGGTGTGCTGTTCCATGTTGATGCGGCTCAAGCGATTGGCAAAACACGCATTGACTTATCTGAACTAAAAGTAGATTTGATGAGCTTTTCTGGACATAAGGCCTATGGGCCTAAAGGCATTGGGGCGTTGTTTGTGCGTCGCAAACCAAGAGCACGCATTAAAGCTGAACAGCATGGCGGTGGACATGAACGAGGCATGCGTTCAGGCACTCTGCCCACGCATCAGATTGTTGGCATGGGAGAGGCGTTTGATTTGGTTGCCAAGCGATTTGAGCAAGATTTTGAGCATGTTACAAAACTACGCCAACAGCTTTGGCAAGGACTGCAAGACATTGAAGAGATTTATCTTAACGGTGATTTTGAGCATTCTGTGCCACACATTGTCAACATCAGCTTTAACTTTGTGGAAGGCGAGTCATTGATGATGTCGCTAAAAAATCTGGCGGTATCATCAGGGTCAGCTTGCACATCAGCAACCCTTGAGCCGTCTTATGTGTTAAGAGCCATTGGAAGACCTGATGAGTTGGCACATAGCTCCATTCGTTTTAGCTTGGGTCGTTACACCACCGAAGCTGATATTGAACTGGTAATCACACAAATTCACGAAGCGGTAGACAAATTGCGTCAGCTGTCGCCACTTTGGGACATGTACCAAGAAGGCATTGATTTAAATCAAGTAGAATGGCAAGAGCATTGATTGATGTGTTTGACCAATTTGATGATTAACAAATGATGAACGATGACTGATTGACCGATGCCAACGCATTAGCCAAAATAACGCATTAGCCAAAATAAAGAAAATAAAGGAGTTACCAAATGGCTTATTCAGACCAAGTGATTGACCATTACGAAAATCCTCGTAATGTCGGTAATTTTGACAAAAATGCCAAAAACGTTGGTACAGGCATGGTGGGTGCCCCTGCTTGTGGTGATGTGATGCGATTACAAATCCAAGTCAGCGATGATGGCGTGATAGAAGATGCTAAGTTTAAAACCTATGGTTGTGGCTCAGCAATCGCATCAAGCTCGCTGGTTACTGAGTGGCTTAAAGGCAAAACACTTGACCAAGCCCGTGAAATTAAAAATAAAGACATTGCTGAAGAGTTGGCATTGCCCCCTGTTAAAATCCATTGCTCTGTTTTGGCAGAAGATGCCATTAAAGCGGCGATTGACGATTATCAAGCCAAAGTGGGTGCTTAAGATTGCTTAGATTGCTAAGTAAGATAACGCTAAGTAAGCTGACAAATAAGAGTGAATAAAATTGACGAGAACATAACATGATACAACTGACCGAACGAGCAGGTGAATACGTCCGTAACTTTTTAGCCAATCGTGGGCATGGTGAAGGCATACGTGTGGGTGTGCGAACGGCTGGCTGTTCGGGGCTTGCGTATGTGCTTGAGTTTGTTGATGAGCCTGACAACAATGATGAACGCTTTGAAAGTCAAGGCGTGAATCTTTTTGTTGACCCAAAAAGCATAGTTTATCTAAATGGCTTGCAAATGGATTATGTCAAAGAAGGTTTGAACGAAGGGTTTAAATTCACCAACCCCAACCAAAAAGGCGAATGTGGCTGTGGTGAATCGTTTACAGTTTAATCGGATTTTTTAATGAATTATTTTAGCTTATTTAAACTACCAACTGCTTTTGAGATTGATTTATCCGTATTGGACAGCCAACTGCGTGCCTTGCAAACTCAATATCACCCAGATGTTATTGACAGTAAAACCGACAATAAAACCAGCCACAGACAAAGTGAACAAATGTCTGCGGTGATTAACCAAGGCTACCAAACCCTGCGATACCCAGATAGCCGTGCCAGCCATTTGTTAGCCTTGGTTGGGCAAGACGCACACATTCAAGATTCCATTTATGATTTGGATTTTTTAGATTTGGCGATGGATTTTCGTATTAGGCTTGATGATGCAGATGCCCAACAATTACCTTCATTACAAAAGCAAATGCAAGATTGGTTGGCACAATTATCAAATGATTTTACCCAAGCTTACCATCAGCAGGATTGGCAATCGGCAATCGATGCCACGCAAAAACTTCAGTTTTTGGTAAAAATTGATAAAGACATCAGCAAAAAGATGGATAAGTCATCGCAAATAGACACATTAGATGATGATTTATACGTTTAGACTCTGGTTTGGGCTGTGCCTATTATCCCGTTTTCTTTATAATATGTGTTATTTTTAATCGCTATTTGGTGGTTAATAAACATTCGTGGTTAACAAACTTTGTGGTTAACAAACTATGTCATTATTGCAAATTGCTGAACCCCATCACAGTGCCAAACCTCACGCCCACCGTTTTGCCTTGGGCATTGATTTGGGGACAACCCACTCATTGGTGGCAGTTACTCGCTCAGGTGAGCCCCAAGTTATTGGTGATAAAGTCAGCCAATGCCAATCAGGTGATGGCAAATCTGTGCAAGACAGTGTGGATTGCCAAAAACTATTACCATCGGTGGTGTATTTTGGCAAAGACACCACTTTGGTTGGCAATCCTGCTGAAACCATGGCAGAACAATATCCACAGCATACCATTCGCTCCATCAAGCGTTTTATGGGTCGCACTCAGTCAGACATTCGCTTTAACCACCCTTATCAGCTGGTTGGTGATGACGGTTTTATGCCAAGCATCGCAACCCCACAAGGCAACAAAAATCCTGTTGAAATTTCTGCCATGATTCTTGAGCAGTTATATCAGCGAGCCAAACAAGCCCTACCTGATGACAGCATTGTTGGGGCGGTGATTACCGTTCCTGCTTATTTTGATGAAGCCCAACGCCAAGCCACCAAAGACACCGCTCAACTGATTGGTCTTGATGTCTTGCGATTGCTTAATGAACCTACCGCCGCCGCCATGGCTTATGGTTTAGACCAAAATCAGCAACAAGCGTATCATCTGATTTATGATTTGGGTGGTGGCACGTTTGATGTGTCATTGCTTAAGCTCAATCAAGGCATCTATGAGGTGGTGGCAACAGGGGGTAACAGTGCGTTGGGTGGTGATGACATAGACAGACTTTTGGCAAATTGGTTAATAAAACAAGCTGGATTTGAGCCAAAACAGATAGACAATCTACAAAAACAACGGCTTAACATATTGGCAAAAACATATAAAGAGCAGCTTAGCCAACAACTCCAACAACAAGCATCTCACCAAGCCCAAATTGATGTTTTTGTTACCTTAAATGACACACATTGGCAAGGCACATTGAATGCAGAACAGCTGGCACAAATCATATTGCCCGTTACCAATCGCACGCTACAAGTGTGTGAGCAAGTATTAAGAGATGCCAAACTGGATAAATCCGCCATTGATGATGTGGTGCTGGTGGGTGGTTCAACCCGACTGCCCATCATTGGACAGTTGGTTGCGGATTATTTTGCCAAAACGCCCTTATCTCGCATCAATCCTGATGAAGTGGTGGCGTTGGGGGCTGCCAGATACGCCAACCAACTCATCAGTCAACAATCAGATAAACAAGTGCTGTTATTGGACGTAACACCTTTATCTTTGGGTCTTGAAACCATGGGTGGATTGGTGGAAGTCATCATTCCACGCAACACCCCCATTCCAGTGAGCCGAAAGCAGGTTTTCACCACGTATCAAGACAATCAAAACGCCATGATTATTCATGTGGTGCAAGGTGAACGTGATACGGTGGCGGACAATCGTTCGTTAGGGCAATTTAAACTTACTGGCATTCCTGCCATGAAAGCAGGATTGGCTCGCATCGAAGTGAGTTTTACCATTGATGCCAATGGGCAACTGACCGTAACCGCCCAAGAGCTGACCACAGGCAAACAAAGCAACATTCAGGTTAAGCCATCTTATGGACTGTCTGACGCTGACCAAGAAAAGCTATTACAAGCAGGGTTTGATAATGCTCAGTCAGATAAAGACCAACGTAGCCTGATTGAAAGTCAAGTAGAAGCCAAACGGGAGCTGTTGGCGATTGAGTCGGCGTTGGTTGAATTTGGCCATTTATTGGACAGCACGCAAACACAAGCACTAAAAACCGCCATGCAACACGTTGAAAACGCCATTAGTATGGGTGATAAAAACCATCTACACACCGCTGTTAGCAACCTAAAAGGCATCAGCGATGACTTTGCCAGTGTGATTATGAACCAAGCGGTTCGCCAAAGCATGACAGGCACAACACCCAGTCAATGGCAATCATAGATGACATATTGACTTGATGTCATGTCATATTGAATGTCATATTGATATCACATCAAGTCATTGTTTGAATAAAAACACGCCTTAACAAAGCAAACCCAAATTGGAGTTATCATGCCCAAAGTTACCATATTGCCCCATCACGAAATCTGCCCAGAGGGTGCGGAGATTGAACTTAATGAAGGCGATAATTTATGTCAAGGCTTGCTTGAACATAACATAAAAATAGAACATGCTTGCGACATGTCAAAGGCTTGCACCACTTGCCATGTGGTTGTGCGAAAGGGATTTGACAGTCTTGATGACATGGACGACATTGAAGCCGACCTGCTAGACCGTGCTTGGGGGCTTGAACCTGACTCTCGTTTGTCATGTCAAGTCATCTTAGACGACACAGATTTACAAATCGAAATTCCCAAATACACCATTAATCACGCATCAGAAAATCATTAATACGCCCTACCCCACCTGCCTTATCCTATATGACATAAGTGGTCTGAGAATGCCCCCCCCCCCCCCCCCCTCAGATTTCTGGATTTCTTTATGATTTTCAATCACTCGATAGCAGGGTAATGTGTCATTAAATCCTGCAATTTTTAGACTGCCTGCTTTTTGGCAATGAAATTTATGCTTGACCAAGTCATAAGTTGATTGACTGATTAAAATTTCTTTGGGTTGGGCAGCCGCTTCTAAGCGAGCGGCAAAGTTAGCTTCTCGCCCTATCACGGTAAAGCTCATGCGGTCTTTACTGCCATAATTGCCCACATGACAGTAACCTGTGTTGATGCCAATGCGGATATGAACGTCATCAATCCCCATCATCTGCCACTGATTGCTAAGCAGCTGCATTTGTTGACGCATGTCCAACGCCATCGCCACACACGCCATGGCATCGCCACAGGCATCATTGGACTTAGGATAGCCAAAAAAACACACCATGCCATCACCGATGAATTTATCCAATAACGCCCCATGCTGGATACTGATGCGTGTCATGGCTGCCATATAGGTGTTTAAAACATTTGCCAAATGCTCAGCACTTAAGCTTTCAGACAGTTGGGTAAAGCCAACAATGTCAGCAAACATTAAGGTCAATTCGGTGCGTTTGTTATAAATGATGGGGGTATGATGCTCACGAATAATAGATGAGCGTAACTGGTGAGGCACGTAGCGGGTTAAACTGTTGATGACCAAGCCAAGTTCTTTGATGCGTTCGTTAAGTATGGCGTTGTTGTCAGCAGGGTTTGCCATATTTACCCTAGCAGAGGTGTGATTGATGGTCATCTTATCTGATTGCCCATCTGATTGATTGGCATCATGGAGTAAATAATAGCCATCTGCCACCATGCCCATTAACCCAAGTGCCAACAGCGCCGCTTGCATCACATCAGGCAACATGGGAAAATACACATCATAAACAGGATTATGCACCTGTGTGAATAACGCATAAGCCGTCAATAATGGCAATAAGGCAACCAGCAATTTGACCAAGCGAGTTGACGGTTGAATTTTTATCAAACGTATCAGCATCATGGCAACATACAACAAATTCACCAACGAATACAACCCCATTGATAATATCAAAGAACCCAAGGTAAATAAGCTAAGCGCATCTAAACCATCATTGGTTAACGGCTGATGCTGGTTGGCTCTGTTTGAATACCAGCCCATCATACCCACTGCTGCCATCAAGGCGACAAACAGCCATGTTAACAGATGAATGTTATCGGCATGATGATATGACATGTCCAGCTGACCCCAAAGCACCAACAACAATGCTGATACCAATATCGGTATGAACTCGACATGCGGATAAGTACAAGAGCGTTCAGTGGGCATTTTTATCAGCGACACCTAATCTAACTAAACATTTCTAACCAAACATTGCCACCATATGATATGGGTAATATGGATGATATGGGGTGATTGACATGCCATCAACGTTTTACACGTCAAAACGCCATTGAAATGGCATTTCATGATGCCCCCTAAGTGCCATCATCAATGCCTGCTGCATGTTGGCAAGCACCGCATTACTGTAAGGAATGGCAGGTGTTCCCCAAACAGGGTTTGGCCATTTGCTGTCGTTTTGGTATCGCACGATATGATGAAAATGTAATTGTGGCACTTGGTTGCCAAGGGCAGCCACGTTCATTTTGTCCGCCCCAAATGTTTTAGCAAGTTGGCTAGATAACCAACTGGATTCACGTAAAAACTGCACTTGGTCATTTGGGCTGAGTTCATAGATTTCTTTCACTCCTGCTATCCTTGGCACAAGTATTAGCCAAGGAAATTGACAGTCATTCATCAGACGACAAGTGGATAAGGGAAATTCCCCAACATAGAAAGTGTCTTTGGCAAGTGTGGCATGTAATTGAAACATATTGCAATTTTTCTCAAGTATCAGATTTTTATTAAACATCAAATAAAGCTTAAACATCAAATAAAGACAGCCGTTATTTTAACAGCTATCTGCTTAAGTTCCTAATCTTAAGTTTCTGGTCTTAAATTCCTAGTCAGTAAGTTAGCATGGTCATTATGTTTTGGTCATTTTGGTTATTTTGGTCATTCAACCGATAAAATCGCATCTAAGCTTTCACTGACATTTTTAGAGTGAATGTTGGTTTTTAGCTCAAGTAGGCGCGCTTTGACATTGACTTGTTTCGAGTTTATTAATGTGTGCCAGTGAGAGACACTTTGTAGCAGTCTTGAAGCCAAAACTGGGTTGATGTCATCAAGTTTACCAATGGCTTGACAATACAGCTCAATACCATCGGTTGACCAAAATGCCACTGGACGATTGGCAAAATTTGTCAATACCGCACGCACTCGGTTGGGCGTATGCCAATCAAATTGTTCATGGTGCATTAGGGCTTGGATTTCTGCCACAGACACATCATGCTTGCCTGCTTGCACGGCAAACCATAAATCCACTGCCAACGGTTCATCTAAAAATGTGTGATAAAAATGCGACAGTTGCGTTTGGGCGTTATTCATGTTAATTAGGGTTTGTAATGCCCCTTGTCGCTCGGTCATACAGTGAGCATCTGCATACTGTTGGGTGGCAAATGTCATGGCTTGTTTTTGCTCAATAAAGCCAAGAAGGTACAAGCACACATTGTGTAATGCTCGCTTGCCCCTAGCATTGGGGCTATCCACATAACTTTCTGCTTGGCTATGTTGATATGCGGTTATCAAAGTGTCTTGTAAGGCAGTTGCCATGTGTTTAATAAAGGCATCTCGTTTGTTTTTAATAAGCATTGGGTCATAATCATGGCTAAGTCCAGTTGCCAGCTCATTTTCATTTGGCACATCGAGTATGCGAGATGCCAACATGGGGTCTGACTGCGTCAACTCTGCCAAGACCTGATTTAAAGTGGCAAAATAACGCTGGTGTTCATCACGAAGTGCGTCAACCACGTTGCCACCACCACCATAAATGCCATCATCATTATTATTGCCATGTCTGAGTAAGCGATTAACCACCCCTTGTCCTGCCTGCCAACGGTTATAGCCATTGGTTTCATTGGCAATTAAAAATAACAAATCATCAGTGGATTGAGCAAAGTCCACCGTTACAGGCGCGCTAAAATTGCGAAATACTGATAACACAGGGTCAAGTATTTTATCAACGGTTGGCGACACAGTTGATAAATCAAGCTCAAACGTTTGTTTGTCTTGGGTTATCAAAAGCGTCTGTTCAAACACAAGGTTGCCTGTCTGCCTATCAAACACCGCCATGTCCATAGGAATGGGCAAAGCAACAGGCTTAGGGTGTCCTGCTACTGCTCGAGTGTGTTGCTTGATGCTCAAATTCAGCTGAGCGGTGGTGGGATTAAAGTCTTGTTCAATGTGAACATTAGGCGTGCCTGCCTGACGATACCATGGCATAAAGTCAAGAACGTGAGCATCTTGGGTGGCAAGGGCTGACAAAAAATCTTCTACCGTTACCGCTTGACCATCATAACGCTTAAAGTATTCATTCATGCCTGCACGGTATTTTTGTTCACCAAGCAAGTTTGCCAACATTCGAACAATTTCCGCCCCTTTTTCGTACACGGTGGTGGTGTAAAAGTTGTTAATCTCAATAAAACTCTCTGGACGGACAGGATGAGCCAATGGGCTGGCATCTTCAGCAAACTGATGCGCTCGCAACATCGCCACATCTTCGATGCGTTGTACACTGGCAGATTGTTGGTCAGCAGAAAAAGACTGATCACGATAGACGGTCAAGCCTTCTTTTAAGCACAGCTGAAACCAATCCCGGCAGGTAATGCGATTGCCCGTCCAGTTATGAAAATATTCATGAGCAATGATTGCCTTGACTCTAAAGCTTCTGGCATCGGTGGTGGTGGCAGGTTCAGACAACACACAAGCGGTGTTAAAGATGTTCAAGCCCTTATTTTCCATTGCCCCCATATTAAACTGACTGACCGCCACAATCATATAACGGTCTAAGTCATAGGCTCGCCCATAGTTCACTTCATCCCAACGCATGGCATCTTTTAAGGCAGTCATTGCCACATCACATTTACTGATGTCTTTGGGTTTGGCATAGATTTGCAACAAAACATCTCTGCCTTCACTGGTGATATGATTGTCTTCTAATACCGCCAAATCAGCAATCACACAAGCAAACAGATAGCTGGGCTTTTTGGTGGGGTCATGCCACACAGCATAATGACGATTGCCAGCATTGCCAGAATTGGCATCGCTGATCTCACCTGCGTCAATAAGGTTGCCATTGGCAAGCAAGGTGGGATAGCGTTTGTCTGCCTCGATGCGAGTGGTGTATTCACATAACACGTCTGGTCGGTCAATAAAATAAGTGATTTTTCGAAAGCCTTCAGGCTCACACTGGGTTACATACATGGTATCATCACCTTCTCCTGCCCGATACAAGCCTTCTAGGGCGGTGTTGTGATTGGGGTCGATTTTGACACGAGTGAATAAACTAAAATCATCAGGCACATCGGTTATCATCAGACTGGTGGCATCGGTGTGATAACGCTCTTTGGGCAGTGTTTGCCCATCAATGGCAATGTCAATCAGCTCAAGCCCCACACCATCAAGGGTTAAACCCCCTTGATAATCAGCATCTTGCTTTTGAATGTGTAGATGACTGCTTACCAATGTGTGCTGGTCATACACTTGAATGGTCAAGTCCGCTTGGACAATATTAAATGCTGGGGCTTGATAATCTTGCAAATGTATTTTTTGATATGCTTGAGTAGATGACGCATCTGCTGACATATTGTCCAAACTGCCTGTTGGGGCATCAGGCAGTTGTGAGTTGATGACTTCAATGTCATTGGTGGTTTTGCTGGTGGTTTCTGACATAACATACCCTTTTGATAAAATTTTTATAAAAATTAATAAACAAATCACTAAAAATGACCAAACTAAAAACAAGGTCATTTTACTCAATGACTAAGTGGCTATATTTAAGTTATTTAAGTTGCTAGATTTAAGTGGCTATTAAGTGGCTGTGTTGTCGCTACGTTTGCTTCAACTCATTTCAATTCTATTCTATTCAAGCTCACCCAAACTTACCCTATCTTGCCCAGCATAATCTTGTACGGTGCGGACATTGTGATAACCATAAGTATCAAATATACTCCTAACCGCTTTCGCCTGTGTGTACCCATGCTCAATCGCCAACAGTCCATTGGCATGCAAATACGCCCTTGCGCCCATAATGATGCTCTCAATGTCTGCCAAACCTTGCTTATCTGCCACCAAAGCGGTGATGGGTTCTGCGGTCAAATTAGCAAGGTGAGAATCGGCTTTATCAATATAGGGAGGATTACTGACAATCACCATAAACTTATCATCATCATGTTGGGGTATTGGCAAATCATTGAACCAATGACTTTGTAAAAATGTGATTGATGTTTGGGTTAAATTATCTAAATTTTTTGAATCATTCAAATTGCTTAGGCTATTTTTTTTGGCAATGGTCAACGCTTGCGGGCTGATATCAGTGGCAAATATTTGCCACGACTGGCTGTTAAAATAAGGGTGGCTGGCTGAATATTGCTGATGTTTTTTGCGTTGACGTTGATTAAGCTCAAACGCCAGACTGATGGCAACACAACCAGAGCCAGTTCCCATGTCCAACAGCTTCAATGGCTGATGTTGGTTTGTTTGCCAACGATGTTGAGCATCTTGCGACTGTTGCTCAATCCATATCAACACTTGCTCAACCAACACTTCCGTATCAGGACGAGGTATCAGCGTGTGTTCATTGACTGCAAAATCCAACCCCCAAAACGCCTGAACACCCGTCAAATATGCCAAAGGCATGCCTGCTTGCATCTTATTCATGCCTACCTGCCAACGTGTGTATTCATCATCACTGAGCAAATGGTCATCATCACTGATTAAAAAACCACTGGGCTTGTCAATAATATGCAGCAGCCAATCTCTTTGCCAATGTGTCGGCAAATCAGCATAAATACTGGTGAACTGAGCTTTGAGTTGTTTGATGGTTAATGACATATTTGGTTTTTTGGTTTTGGTTTTTTGATTTTGGTTTTTTGATTTTGGTTTTTTGGTTTTAGTTTTTTGGCACTTCAGCAATGTCCATCTTCTTATCCACCCAATAAATCAGCCCCAAAATGGGCATGCCAATGGCAAAGGTAAAGATAAAGAAGAATGGATAACCCATTTTGTCCACAATCGCCCCAGAATAACCGCCCAACACCTTAGGCAACAGCGTCATCAATGAACTAAAAATGGCATACTGCACAGCGGTAAAACGAATGGAAGTCAATGCCGATAAAAAAGCAATGAACACAGCACTGGCAAGCCCAGCAGCCAAATTATCAAATATCACCGCCACATACATGTACATCAGTTCACCTGGGTGTAAGGTCAACAGAACAAACAATAAATTGGTAACACATGCCAATATCGCACCCACCATCATGGCTCGCATGATACGCATCTTTTGTGCCAAAATACCACCCAAAAACCCCCCAACAATCACCATCACCACACCCACCAACTTCACCGCTGTGGCAATGTCAGTTTTACTAAAGCCCATGTCTTGATAAAACACGTTGGAGATGACCCCTGCAACAATATCAGAAATACGATACAACCCAATCAATGCAAGGAGCAACATCGCTTGTGAGCCATAACGACGAAAAAAATCCAGTACTGGCTCAATCCAAGTGGCAAATGCCACCTGCTTATCCACCAATTTGGCCTGTACCAACGCATAACCTGTTACCAACGCCAGCCCCAACGCCAACACCAAATGCACCACTTCCAACAAAAATCCCATCAATGGGCTGTCCACTTTTGGTAACAATGAACCAGAAAGCTTAAACACCATGATAAACGCCACCACTGACAACACAAACACCGCCACCAAACGCACATAATCACTGGTTTGACGCATCTGGCGTATTTCTTGGTTAATGGGTTCGCTAATGGGTTCTGTTGTCAGTATCGGCTCTTTTATCAATGGTTCTTTTATCAGTGGCTCTTTTATCAATAATGTGGTCAATATGCCCACACCCATCACCGCCGCCATGATAAAATAAGTGTTACGCCAAGCAGGATAATGATAAACCGCTTCGGTTGAACCAAAACTGTCTGCCAAATATAACGCCCCTGCTCCCGCCACAATCATGCCCAACCGATAACCTGCCGTATACATGGCAGACAACACCGACTGCATATTAAGGGGTGCTGACTCAATGCGATACGCATCAATCACAATGTCTTGGGTGGCAGAAGAAAAGCCCAACAGCACCGCTGCCATTGCCATCATCGGCAGCAAAGACTGTTCAGCAGGGTTAATGCTTGCCATCAACACAATGGCCAACACCACCCCAATTTGGGACATCAACATCCACGCCCGTCTGCGTCCCATTTTAGCGGTCAGCACAGGCAATGGCACAGCATCTATCAAAGGCGCCCAAATAAACTTAAACGAATAGCCCAAAGCTGCCCAACTGAACATGGTTACCACACTGCGATCAACCCCAGCTTCTCTTAACCACAATGACAGACTTGAGAATATCAACAAAATGGGAATACCAGCAGAAAAACCCAAAAACAGCATGGTCAACGCACGGCAATCAAGATAAGCCATCATCGCCTGCTGCCATGTTTTTTTTGTCATGGCGGTGGTGATGTGTGGTACGTCTAACGCTTGCTGGTCTGAAACTTGCTTGGCTGGCACAGATTCGATGATTGGATTGGGTGGCTGATTGGAAGGTTGCTTGTCGGTATGGTTCATGCAAGTTCTCAAAAATCAAATCTAAACATCTCAATAACGCCATGGCAATATTGAGCAATTTATAATTAAGTGTGTTATGGTAATTCAAATCATATTATAATGCCATATATGGATAGCGTTATCTGCATAAACTCTCATTGAAACAGCCGTTTTTTTATGGCTATTTTCATGGTCATGGTAAAACATCACTTTTATAAAACACCACTTTAATAAAATAATAAGGACATCACATGCTTTATCCTGTTGCCATCAAACCCCATGACGGTCAGTTTGTCGCCAAATTACCTGACATTCCTTCACTTGAGATTACCAGTAACAGCATGGCAGACACCATCGCCCATGCCCGCCAAGCGGTGTTTGCTTATCTAAGCGATTGCATCGACCAAGACAACGCCCTGCCTCAAGCCAGCGATATTAACACTCATTTGGTTGATACAAAATACGCAGGCTGGACATGGGCAATCATCAGTGTGAATAAACACAGCTTAGTCGGCGAAGACATCGAACTGACCATCAATGTTAGCCAACGTCTATATGATAAAATCAGTGAACATATAAAAAACAGTGATGACGATTTACAAGCATTTTTAATCAACGCCATCAAAGATGCCCTAAAATAAACGCATCAATCAGCCAAATACAGTCAGCCAAATACGAGAACCACACATTCATGTCCCTTGACATCATCATCAATCAACGTCATTTACAAATCCAGCTAAAACAGCTAGAAACTGTCTGGCACACCGTCATCAATGGCTACAACTTAAGCCAAGCTGCCAACGTCCTACATACCAGCCAATCTAGCTTATCCAAACACATCTCCGCTCTTGAAAGTCAATTAAAAACCAATGTCTTTATCCGTCAAGGTAAACGACTGACAGGCTTAACCGAAGTTGGACAAGCCATACTGCCACATATCGAAACAATTTTTACCGAAATTCGCACCATCGAAAACATTACCCTAGACCACACCAATCCACTAGAAGGCACCTTGACCGTTGCCACCACCCATACGCAAGCACGCTATGTGTTGCCCCAGATAGTCATGGCATTTCGCCATCGCTATCCCAAGGTCAATTTGGTGCTGCAACAAGCCGACCCAGAGAGCATCGCCCAAATGGTCATTCGTGGGCAAGCCGACATTGGCATTGCCACCGAAGCTTTGCTAAACAACGACTATTTACGATGCACTCGCTATTATGACTGGACGCATAAGGTGATTGTGCCAAAAAATCACCCATTAGCCACAGAAGACCGCTTGGGTTTGCCCCTAGACTTACCAACTTTGGCAAGCTATCCCATCATCACTTATCATGGTGGTTTTACAGGACGTGGGGTGATTGATGACACCTTTTTAAATGCTGGACTAACGCCTGATATTGTGCTGGCAGCCCTAGATGCTGATGTCATCAGCACCTATGTGGCAGCAGGGCTTGGGGTAGGCATCATTGCCCAGATGGCTTATGAACCAACGCATTATGCCAATTTAACCGCACTGGACATTGACGCATTTGGGCGATTTACCAGTTGGATAGCCGTGCGTGATGATGCCAAAGTGCGTGAATTTGGACAGGCGTTTATTCACTTATGTCAACAACAGTTTGATGGGGTTGGCAAGTGATTTGTATGCGATGTGTTTGCGACCAATTTTCAAATGACTGTTTTTTAATGACTGTTTTTTAATGACTGTTTTTTAATGACTGTTTTTAAGGATAAAGTGCCAAAATGAATCATCAGCCAACACCAAAATTATCTTATCTGGACTTAGCTCCCATCGCCGAAGGACGTTCGATTGCTGATGGGGTTAAACAAACCGTCGCCATTGCAAAAACAGCCGAAAAAGCAGGGTTGCATCGCTATTGGTTAGCAGAGCATCATAACATGCCTGCCGTTGCCAGCGCTGCCACCGCTGTGCTACTGTCGCACATTGGCGCTCAAACCAGTCGCATTCGCATCGGCTCAGGTGGTGTGATGTTGCCCAATCATTCACCATTGGTGATTGCTGAGCAGTTTGGCACATTACAAGCCTTGTATGGCGACCGCATCGACTTAGGTTTGGGCAGAGCCCCCGGCTCTGATGGGGCAACATTTAGAGCATTACGGCGTACCATGCACAGTGCTGATGGCTTCCCACAAGATGTGCAAGAGCTGATGGGTTATCTGTACGCCAGCGATGCCAGCAATGATGTTACCGCCTACCCCGGTATGGGCAGTCGTGTGCCAGTGTGGATATTAGGGTCATCACTGTTTGGTGCCAATTTGGCGGCCAAATTGGGCTTACCTTATGCGTTTGCCAGCCACTTTGCCCCTAGAATGATGGGTGATGCCATTGCCCATTATCGACAAAACTTCCAGCCATCTACCCATTGCCAACAGCCATATGTCATGCTTGCCGCCAACTTACTGCTGGCAAATGATGCTGACGAAGCCCATTATCACTTCACATCGGCTCAACAAAGTGCTTTACAACTGGTGCGTGGTAATTTGGGTAAAGTGCCAAGACCTGTTGCCAATATGGACACACTGTGGCACCCACAAGAGCAGGCATTTGTAGAGCAAAGCCAAGCAGTCTCTTTTGTTGGTGGTGTTGATGACGTCAGACCCAAGCTTAGGCAATTCATTGACACATATCGTCCTGATGAACTGATTGTCGCTGCCAATATTTGGGAACAAGACATGCGTCTTGCGTCCATTGAGCTGACCGGTACGCTTGAATTGTTTGCCTTAAGCTGATGTTTGCGTTGCACTGATGTTTGTGTTGCACTCAGCAAGTTAAACCATATCGCATCACATCCACCCCATTGCCCTTAACACCGCCGACCCCACCGCCATACTTATCATACTAAATATGGTGGTAAATGCGATGATGTTGGCGGCTAAAATTTCATTACCACCCATGGCCTTTACCATGACATAGCTCACCACTGCTGTGGGGGCAGATACCATCAAAAACAACACCCCCATTTGTACCTTTGCCATATCAACCATGTCAGCGGTCTCGTTGGCATGGGGAATAAACGCCACTCCCCCTATCAAGCCAAAGGCCCAACCGACCAATATCGCCAACATAGGGGCAATAAAAATACGAATCAGACTTGCCTGCATCGACACACCAGACAAACTTAACATGTCTTTAAAATTCACGGTTGCTCCAGCACAAATCAGAGCAAGCGGTAAAGCAACCCTTGCCAATAATTCACCCACATTGACAACAGATGCTGGCAGTGTTGGTACATCTAATGCCTTGGCAATCACCGCCAGCAATAAAGCAATATTCAGTGGGTTTTTAATAAGATTAACCCCAAGCAAAGACAAGGTTTGTGCCGTGGTTTTGGATTGAGTGTTAAACTGACGACTGCCATGATGGCTTAACGTCATGACCGCCAACACATTAAACAGCACCATCAACACCCCCATATATACCGCCCCAATACCCAAACCCACTTGCCCATAAGCATTGTGTATCGTTGCCAAAGCAATGATGGCGATATTACTGCGAAACACCCCTTGCACAAACACACCTTTATCTTCTGACTTGGTGATAAAATAATGTGCATACACTTCAGCCCCAACAAACAACAGCAATGTTACCACCACCCCAGCCCCTATTAATGGTAACTGTGCTTTAATGTCCACCTGCGTATTGAATAAACTTAAAAATAATAAACATGGCAAACTGTATTGAAACACCAAATGCGATGCGTCATTAATAAACTCTCGACTGATTTTATGATGCCATCGTAAGAAAAACCCCAATCCCATTAACAACAAACTTGGCAACACAATAGAAAAAGCAAAGCTGGCAGAACTGATTAAAACAGACATAACTTCTCACATCATTTTAAACCCTGTCTTGTTTTCATGGTGTTTTATCAATGTATTTTTTATCAATGTATTTTTTATCAATGTATTTCATCAATGGCAGGCACTTTACAAATCACACATAACATTTGATAAAACGACGAAACCAACACACGGTTACACGAACAAACAACAAATACGCCATAAATCAATGGCGTATTGTAAAGAATATTCTTATAAAATCATGTGCATAATTCATCTATCCTAATGCCAAATTAAAATATGCCCCCCATTTTGATAAAAAACCACATCATATTTTAAAAGCAAGCGATGATTAGCCAGATGACGATTAGCCCAGAGCATCTTCTTAGTCATGTTCAGACGACATCAAAGCCATCTGACTTTTACGCTGTTTTTTTACCGTCATGGCAAGTAATTGAATCGCAGCAGGGGTAACGCCACTGATGCGACTGGCTTGAGCCAATGTGGCAGGGCGAATTTGGGTTAATTTTTGAATGATTTCATGAGATAACCCAGAGATACTGGCATAGTCAAAATCTACAGGCAATGCCGTGTTCTCAAGACGTTTCATCTGCTTAATATCATCTTGTTGACGGTCAATATAACCTGCGTATTTAACGGTAATTTCAATCTGCTCCCCCACCTGTTTATCCACTTGGCCATCAGTAATACTGGCAATATCAGCAAAGGTTACATGGGGACGTTTTAGCAAATCATAGGCAGTGGCTTCTTTAGACAGATGTTCACCTGTTTGCTGAGCAAAGCGTTCACCAAGTTCATTTTGTGGCGTTGCCCACAACTCTTTTAGTCGTGATGATTCTTGGGCAATGGCATCCATTTTACGATTGAATGAATCCCATCGGACATCATCAATCAAGCCAAGTTGTCGCCCAATGGCAGTTAAACGTTGGTCTGCATTATCTTCTCTTAATAGTAGGCGATATTCTGCTCGACTGGTAAACATGCGATATGGCTCTTTTGTGCCATTAGTAATTAGGTCATCTACCAACACACCAAGATAAGCTTGGTCTCGTCTTGGTGTCCATGGTTCACGCCCTAAGCTTGCCAAAGCAGCATTTAACCCTGCTAATAAACCTTGAGCTGCTGCTTCTTCATAGCCTGTTGTGCCATTGATTTGCCCTGCAAAATACAACCCATCAATGGACTTGGTCTCAAGAGTGGGTTTAAGATTTTGTGGGTCAAAATAATCATATTCTATGGCATAGCCAGGGCGAGTTAGGTGGGCATTTTCTAAACCTTTCATTGTACGGATAAATTCAAGTTGCACATCAAACGGCAAACTGGTTGAGATGCCATTAGGATACAATTCATGCGTGGTTAAACCTTCAGGCTCAATAAAAATTTGATGACTGTCTTTATCCGCAAAACGGTGAATCTTATCTTCAATGGATGGGCAATATCTGGGGCCTACTCCTTCTATCTGCCCACTAAACATAGGGCTTCTGTCCAGATGATTGCGAATGATGTCATGTGTTCGCTCGTTGGTGTGGGTAATATGACAATTGATTTGGCGCGGGTGCATGGCAACATTGCCCATATAGCTCATCGTAGGCAAAGGTGTATCTCCAGGCTGTGGGGTCATCACACTAAAATCCACCGTACGAGCATCAATGCGAGCAGGCGTGCCCGTTTTTAGGCGTCCCACAGGTAACTTCAGTTCACGCAGACGGTCAGCCAATCGAATCGATGGCGGATCACCTGCTCGCCCACCCTTGGCATTTTGTAAACCAATATGAATAACCCCACCCAAAAACGTCCCTGATGTGAGTACCACCTGCTCACAACCAAACTCAATGCCCGTGGCAGTAACCACGGCCACCGCCTTACCATTATCCATCAAAATATCGTCTGCTCCCTGCATAAACAGGTCAAGATTGGGCTGATTTTCCAACATATGACGAATGGCAGCTTTATACAAAATACGGTCCGCTTGGGCTCTGGTTGCTCGTACCGCTGCCCCTTTACGGCCATTCAGTACTCGAAATTGAATGCCCGATTTGTCCGTTGCCAATGCCATCGCCCCGCCCAGAGCATCTACCTCACGCACCAAATGTGATTTACCAATGCCACCAATGGCAGGATTACAACTCATCTGCCCCAAAGTTTCAATATTATGGGTGAGCAACAATGTGGTTGCTCCCATGCGTGCCGATGCCAATGCTGCTTCTGTGCCTGCATGACCACCACCAATGACAATGACATCATAATGTTTAGGATATCGCATGGGTTACCTCGTTTATTGCTTATTTATTAGGAAAGAAAAAATTTGTTATGAAAGAAACTGTTATGAAAGAAAATGGTTATGAAAGAAAATGGTTATGAAAGAAAAAACCGCTCATTATAGTCAATTTTATCGCCAATTTTGTGAAAAATTGACACATGACTGTTTTTTTAAATTTAAACAGACATAAGCTTAAACAAAAAAACCCCAATCACCAGATTGAGGTCTGTGAGTTAAGATAAAGGTTAAGCTTCTGGGCTATGTGCTTCTACCATGGGTGCAAGCTCACCTGCTTGGTACATTTGTAAAATAATATCACTGCCACCTATCAACTCACCGTTAATCCATAACTGTGGAAAAGTTGGCCAGTTGGCAATCAAGGGTAAAGTGGCACGAATTTCTGGATTTTCCAAAATATTAACAAATGCAAATGGTCGACCGATTTGCGTCAATACCTCTATGGCACGAGCAGAAAATCCACATTGTGGAAATTGTGGTGTGCCTTTCATGTATAACAACACTTTATGTTCTTGAATTTGACTTTCAATGAGTGATTTGATTTCTGGATTGATGTCATTCATGATGATTCCAAATTGATGGCAAATGTATTTTATGAAAACTGTATAACTGTATAAATGTCTATTAAAACCTTGACAATCATATCTAATCTCAACACAAATTGCAATCCATCAAGCACAACTAACCATGGTTAATTGACCACCTGATTAACCATTTCAATATGAACTGCCGAAATATGAACCAGCTAAATTAAAAGTTGCATTTACAAATAAAAATGATTATTATTTATCTCACATGTTTCTTAAATGTAACTCATCAAACCAGTTTAACTCATTCTTCATCTTCTGATTTACTGTTATCTAAGATTGGCTTATTAGTCCATATGGCTAACTTGCTGTAAGACAACGTATTGTAAAACTGACAAGATATTGTAAAACTGACAAGATATCGTAAAACCAACCCAGCATAGGACAACCTCATGAAACAATTCTCTTTTAGCACACTTGCCATCATCGCCACAACATTTGCAAGTTTATCCCCCATTCACACACAAGCTCACACACAAGCTGTCCAACTCAATCAATCCATCAACTTACAAAAACAGGCAACAAGCTTTCTAGAAAACTACAGCGTGTTGGCACAAAAAAGCTATCAAGCCAGCCTAAACGATGCCAAAATATTGCAAAAAGCTTTAGAACGGTTTGCCAAATATCCAACTCAACAAAACTTAAATGCTGCCAAAGAAGCATGGTTACAAGCCAGAGAAAGTTATGGTTTGACAGAAGTTTTTCGGCTATCACAAGGTCCTATTGATGCAGAGGAAGGTTGGGTAGCAGAGATTTATGGCAATTTAGAGGGGCAAATCAATGCGTGGCCATTAGATGAACACATGATTGACTATACCATCGATGCCGATGGCAATCGCACACAAGGCAACATCATTGATGCCACGGGTCTATTCACACCAATAGGAGAAAACGCTCAGGCGGTTGATATCACTGACATCACCCCTGAAGTATTGACCGAACTTAATGAAAATGGCGGCGAGGCCAATGTTGCCACAGGTTACCATGCCATTGAATTTTTATTATGGGGGCAAGACCAAGACTATCATAATTTTATAGAAGACACCATCACCCATGGTCCAATGACAGCTGGGCAACGTCCATTAACCGACTTCACAACTGACAAGAATGCAAAACGACGTTTGGCGTATCTGACAGCGGCGGCTCAAAAATTGGTTGGCGACTTACATACCGTAACCCAAGCATGGCAACCAAATGGCTTATATTACAACGCTCTAAATGGCAGACTTATGGGCAAACATGCGGATAAAAATATAGATAAAAAAACTGCCTTAAAAGATATTTTTACAGGCATGGGGGTTTTTATCAAATCTGAGCTTGCCAACGAACGCATCGCCGTTGCTGTGCTAACACCCAGTGAAGAAGATGAACATTCTTGTTTTTCTGATAACACCCACCGAGACATCATGCAAAATTTTGCTGGATTTAAAAATGTTTTGTATGGCACTTATCAAGGTAAAAAAATTGGACGTATCGCCTTAATTGATACCTTAAGTCCCAATGAACAAAAACAAATCAATCAAATGATTGCAAGTATTGATAAACGCATTGCCACAATCGATCATTTAGCAAAAACCAGCATGCACTTTGATTATCAAATACAACCACAAAATGTGGCATCAACCATGAATATCGTCAGTTTAAAAAATGAGCTACGCCGATTGGGAGATAAAATGGTTGACATTGCCAAAGCTTATCAAATTAATCTGACAACTGATGATGTTACCGATCAAGAAGAGACCAAAATTGAGGGGTAACATAAAGATTGTGGGTAAAACAAAGACTGTGGGAAACATAAAGATTTGGGGTGCAAAGATTTTATGTGCGGTTTGTTGGTGCTTCATCACCAACAGCCATGCCCAAATCTTACCATCAATGCCATGGTCAGAGACTCGTGAGCATTTACCCAGCAATCAACCCATAGATGGGCTGTCTGATGCTGATATGGATAAATTCATACTTGGACGCTCTTTTTTTACCATTACTTGGGTTGCTGCCCCCAGTGCCACCACAGCAAGAGATGGCTTAGGCCCATTATTTAATGCCAATGCTTGTGTTGCTTGTCATCGTGCCACTCGACATAAACAAAGCTTTAACGATGACGGCAATCACAGTCGCATTTTGGTATTTAAGTTATCACAACCCAACAAACACCATTATGGTCAGTACCAACAAATGACTCCCACTGATTCCATTTATGGCAGTCAACTGGCGGTTAATGGCATTCATGGTGTTCCTTTTGAAGCCAAAACAGACATTGTGTGGCAATATGGTCAACAAATGTTAGCAGATGGCACGGTGGTTCATTTACGCAAACCCATACCCAAGGTCAGTGATTGGCAATATGGCACACCCAATTCACAAACACGCATTAGCTTGAGAATTGCGCCTTTATTAGTGGGGCTTGGTCTTTTACAGAAAATTCCTGATGAAGACATACTGTCAGCAGTTGATGAAAAAGACAGCAATCAAGATGGTATTTATGGCAAAGTGAATTATGCCCCTGACATTGGCAATCACGATGTTGGCAAGAACAATACTAACAATAACCGCCTTGCCATTGGGCGGTTTGGACATAAGGCATCTATGCCCAGCGTTTTGATGCAAACCGCTGATGCCGCCATTAACGACATGGGACTGACCAACCCTTTGCACCCTAATGAAAACTGTACTTGGCAACAAACTGCCTGTGTCAATGCCCCACGTCCACGCCCAACCCCAGAAGGAGATTTGGACTTGCCAATGGGTCGCCTACAAGCCATTGCTTTTTATTTACAACATCTTAAAGCCCCTAAAAACATCACAGACAACAGCAAACGTAACGGACAGGCTCTATTTAAAACATTACAATGTGCCACTTGTCATACCCCCATACAAAAAACTCATGATGGCATCATATTTCAACCTTATAGCAACTTATTGTTGCATGATATGGGGCCGGATTTGGCTGATGCCCGCCCAGAATATGATGCCACCCCACAGCATTGGCGAACCACGCCTTTATGGGGATTGGGTGCAAAAAGCCGTGCTAACATACCATTATTACATGATGGACGTGCCAACACCGTTACTGAAGCCATTTTATGGCATGGTGGTGAAGCAGAACAGGCAAAACAGGCATTTATCCAACTGAACAAAACACAACGTCATGATTTGTTGGACTTCTTAAACACGTTATAATTAACCAATATGTTCACCATCACCAACATAAGGGCAGTTTGATGCCGCACGCCATAAAACATCTCGGACTTATCATCATCATCGCTGTTGGCTTAAGCACCCTCGCCATTGCCCAACAAGAACAAGACAGTCATCAACAACATGAACAAAAGCATCATGAACAAGAACAACAAGCACTGGCCAGCATTTATGATAATGTTTTGCAAAAAAATGCCAATATCGCCTTGAACAGCTGTCAACAACTGGCAACAACACTACAACAGTCAACAGCTGGGGTGCGTTCCCAAACGATTGATGAGCATTTTAAAGATTTGGCATTAAACTGGAAAAAAGTTGAAGCCACTTATATTGCAGGTGATTTTGATGTGCATGTCATTGACACCCCACGTTATATTGACATATTTCATATTGGTAATGAAAACATTCATGAGCAGATGCAAAAAGTATTGAGCAGTCATAGTAAACCTGAAGTTGCTCTATTTAAAAACTCTTACAAAACCATCAATGCTCTGGAAGTCGTTTTATATCAAGACGAGCATCTTAATCAACGAGACTTACACATTGCTCACGCCATCAGCCAACATATTTGTCAACATCTGGACACCATCAAACGCACCTATCAACATAAAAGAGCGGATTACTTAAGTCAGCCCAAACGTTCTTTATCCAAGATAATCAACACGCTGGCGAATCAAAGCCATTTTTTAAAAGAATGGCGGATTGCTGATGTGGCTGGATTATCCAAAAAATATCAAAACAATCCAGATAAAAAACGGGCAGAGTTTTATCTCAGTGGGTTGAGTGTGAATGCCATTGATGCCATTTTGCAAGCTCAATCTGAGCTGATTGACCAACAAGATTACTCTAACTTGGTTGACATTACTCAGTTATACCATGCCCAAAAACCATTACATGACAACCAAAAGTTGCTAAAAGATGCTCGTCATCAAATACAACACCTAACCATTGATGAACTTGCAATGGACAACCATAAAAGCACCCAACTGTATGACACCATTCACCAGTTACAAATTGGCTATTATCAGCACTTAATCCATGCCTTACCAATACAGCCAGTCATTCTTGAAGCAGATGGTGATTGATGCAAGCCAATATGCTGTTTATCGACCTGCCTTTAGTCAATGAATATTTGGTTAATCCCAACCAAAGATTATATTGGGTTTATCTGTGTGGTGCTGGTATCTTAACCATGGTGTATTGGCTTTACCACAAACCATCATCAAACAAGCATGTTAAGCATCACGATGTTAGGCATCACGATGTTAGATATCACGATGTTAGATATCACGATGTTAAAAACCACCTTCGACAATACTGGCTACACCCACAGTCCATACTGGATTACAAATATTTTGTGGTGGCTTGGTTGATTAAAACCCATCTTTTGATGCCCCTAATTTTATCAGCAAAGACGGTTACCACGCTGATTTTTAATGGCTTGACTTACGTTCATGCCCCTTTGCTCCTACCACTGCCAAATTGGACGATTGCCACCATTTATACGTTGATGGTATTTATCTTTGGTGAATTCAGTCGCTACTGGCTACACCGTTGGCTACATACCAACCCATTTTTATGGCAATTTCACAAGGTTCATCACAGTGCAACGTTATTAAACCCAATCACTTTTTATCGGGTGCATCCATTGGAAAATTTGTTATTTGGTTTGCGATACGCACTCAGTGTTGGTATGGTTACGGGCATTTGCTTATGGCTTTTTGGCACACAGTTAAATATCATTACCATATTTGGGGCAAATGCTTTGGTGGCAATGTTTTCCCTGATTGGTGGTAATTTGCGACATTCGCACATTTATCTTGGATACCCCAAATGGCTTGAAATGTGGTTTATGTCACCAGCTCAGCATCAACTGCATCACAGTGTGTCTTGTGGTCATAAAAATTATGGTGGATATTTAAGTATTTTTGATAATTGGCACAACACGCAAGCTTTTAGTCAAGATTATGCACCGCCAGACACTTTTGGGTTGACAAAGAAAACTGACAAACACCATCGCAGTATTGGCAATCTGTTGTTACAACCATTTTTTGATTGTGGAGCATGGTATGCAAAAAAACAACACGCAAAAAAATCATAACATTCCATATGTTTTGACCACGTTAACGGCAGTTAGCATCGCCGTGCTTATGGCTCTGACCAGCACATCGATGTCCCATGCCTTTAATAAAGACAAGCCGATTGACGGACAAATGCAGATTGATGGGCAACCACTAAGAAATAAACAACGATTGGGGGAAATGTTATTTTTTGACACCCGTTTGTCTAAAAATCAAACCATGAGTTGTGCCACTTGCCACAATCCTGATTTGGCATTCACAGATGGCAGACAAACCGCTGCCAAAGGCATGGTGTCTTTAGGAGATGATGGACATTCTTTTGGCAATCGCAACACCCCAACGGCAAGTTATGCCCATCTTTCTCCCAATTTTTATTTTGATGACATCAATCAAGCATACGTCGGTGGACAATTTTGGGACGGTCGTGCAGACAACCTAACGGTTCAAGCAGGCCAGCCACCACTGAACCCCGTAGAAATGGGAACGGATAAATCCACCATCATTCAGCGACTCAAACAAGATGCCCACTATTTGCATGCGTTTGCCAATATTTATGGTAAAGACATTTGGCAGGACACAGATAAAGCCTATGATGCCATGACTGATGCCATTGCCTCTTTTGAGACAACACCCCTATTTTCACCATTTGATTCAAAATATGACCGATATTTACAAGGTGAATATGAATTAACACCCTTAGAAGATTTAGGGCGAACGTTATTTTTCTCCAACGACAATGTTAATTGCCATCGTTGCCACAAATTGCCTCAGTCAAAAGAAGATGACCAATATGAAACGTTCACCAATTATCAATACCACAATATTGGCGTACCCAGTAACAAACAGATGTTGACACTGACGCAAGTGGCCACTGATTTTGTTGATTTAGGATTGATGAATCACCCAAAACTGACGCACGACGCCAACCAAAAAGGCAAATTTAAAACGCCAACTTTAAGAAACGTTGCTGTTACCGCTCCTTATATGCACAATGGGGTATTTAAAGACCTAAAAACTGTCGTCTTATTTTATGATAAATATAACAACCCAGATAACCGCATCAATCCTGAAACAAATAAGCCATGGAATGATGCTGAAGTCACGCAAAACATCAGTCTAGAAAAACTCAAAGCCCAAAAGCTGACCGATAGAAAAGTAGAAGCCCTTGTCGCTTTTATGGAAACGCTCACTGACAAACGCTATGAACATCTGCTTAAAAAATAAATAAAATTAAAAATAAATGGGAAGAGACATGCTTTTTAGTCTCTTCCAATCGCCCATTAACGTTTTAATGACTTTGGTTTGATGACTTTATGAATTTGATGACTTTAAAAAATCCAACAAACATTCATGATTAATGTCTTTAATCGATGCTGAGCTGGTTAAGGTCATTGCCACCTGCATTTCTTTTTCAAACAAATCCAACAAATTGGTTACCCCCGCTTCCCCTTCTGCTGCCAACGCATAGACAAACGCCCGACCAATCATACATAAATCTGCCCCCATGGCAAGCATACGCACCACATCCAAACCATTACGAATGCCTGAATCAGCTAAGATTTTGATATCACCTTTTACCGCATCAGCAATCGCTGGTAAGGCTCTGGCGGTGGATAACACACCATCTAACTGACGGCCGCCATGGTTAGAAACCACAATGCCATCTGCACCAAAGCTGACTGCGTCTTTTGCATCTTTAGGGTCTAAAATGCCCTTAATCACCATTGGACCGTCCCAAAAATCTCGTATCCATTGCAAATCTTTCCATGAAATCGATGGGTCAAAATTGGCAGTCAGATAACCGATATAGTCTTCTAAACCAATGGTTTTACCCATGTATTTTGAGATATTACCCAAATCATGCGGACGACCCAATAATCCCACATTAACCGCCCAATGTGGGTGCCATGTGGCTTGTAGATAACGACGCATGGCAGCATTTGGTCCACTCATTCCTGAATGAGCATCACGGTATCTTGCCCCAGGCACAGGCATATCTACGGTAAATATCAAAGTGGTGCACCCAGCCGCTTTGGCACGCTCCAGCACGTTTTGCATAAAGCCACGGTCTTTTAACACATACAACTGAAACCACATTGGGCGGTTTATCGCTGGCACAACTTCTTCAATCGGACACACAGACACCGTTGATAAGGTAAATGGCAAGCCTTTTTTGTCAGCAGCTTTAGCCGCTTGCACTTCACCACGCTTGGCATACATGCCCGTTAATCCCACAGGCGATAACGCCAAAGGCATGGAGAGACGTTCACCAAAAATCTCGGTGGACAGATCCAAACTTGACATGTCCTTTAAGACCCGTTGACGCAATGCCACTTCCGATAAATCTGAGACATTACGCTTTAGGGTGTATTCAGCATAAGCACCGCCATCAATGTAGTCAAATAAAAACCGTGGTAGGCGACGGCGAGCCGCTTCTCTGTAATCATTACCAGATGAGATAATCATATGTTTTTCCTTTAAACAAAGCATAAACCAGTAATTTGGCGTATTGTAACAAAATATTCATAATCAGAAACAATAAAATTTTAGAAAATAAGTTTTTCGTCATCTATTTTAACGATGGTTTAACGACAGACAGTTATTTTGCGTATTTTTTCTGATTTTTTTTGGATAAATGGTATTGAATATCATTAATTGAATGGAGTATTATCTGCCATCTGTGACAGATAATAACTAAATATCTACATGAAATTACATGATTTTAGTAAATAAGTAGAACTTAGTAAATAAATTTAACAAACAAGGAGCGTTTGCCCATGTTTACTTTTTTGGCATTATTACCAATCCTTATCGTGCTGTTATTGCTGGTCATCATGCGATTGCCTGCCAAATATGCGATGGCAGCCACTTATTTGGTCACAGCAGCTTTGGCGATATTTGTATGGCATGTTGACATCAACCAAGTTTTGGCTGCCACCACCAAAGGCGTTATTACCGCCATCAGCGTTTTGTTTATTGTGTTTACCGCCATTTTATTGTTAAACACTGTCAAAGAAAGTGGGGCAATTTTAGCCATTCGTAAAGGATTTATGGACATCTCACCTGACCGTCGCATTCAAGTGATTATTGTGGCATGGTTATTTGGCTCTTTAATCGAAGGGGCTTCTGGTTGGGGAACACCCTCTGCTGTTGGAGCACCGTTGTTATTTGCCTTGGGATTTCCTGCCATGGCATCAGTGATGGCAATGCTTATCATTCAATCTGCCCCTGTGTCTTATGGTGCGGTTGGGACACCACTGCTGATTGGGGTAAAAAATGGGTTGGATAACAATGCAGACATCATCTCCGCCATTACCCCTGCCACCTTAGATGATTATATTCTACAAACCACCGCCAATGTTGGTATGTTCCATGCGATGATTGGGGTATTAATCCCTTTAATTTTATGTTGCTTTTTAACACGATTTTTTGGTGAAAAACGCTCCTTTACTCAAGGATTACAAGTAGCTCCCTTTGCTTTATTTGCAGGGATTGCCTTTACTGTGCCGTACTTTTTGGTCGCTAAATTTTTAGGGCCTGAATTCCCATCATTGGTCGGTGGTTTTATTGGTTTGGCGATTGTTGTGCCTGCTGCCAAAGCAGGATTTTTGCAACCCAAAGAAACCTTTGATTTCCCACAAACGTCAAAATGGCATGAATCATGGATGGGTGAATTACAACATGACAAACACGATGACAGCGTTGCACCTAAGTTTTCGGTATTGCGTGCGTTTTCACCTTATTTGATTGTCATTATCTTGCTGATTATGACTCGCATTCCAGCCATTGGACTTAAAGGTCTATTAACCAGTGATGCTTTAACCTTAAAGTTTGACAACCTGTTTGGCACAACCATCAGCACAAAAGAGATGTTACTGTATTCGCCTGCTTCTGTCCTGTTGATTGCATCAATCATCTGTATTTTTATCTTTGGCATGAACCAAGCTCAAGTTAAAAAAAGCTGGTCAATATCAGCTAAAACCATGTTGGCAGCAGCACCTGCGTTATTATGCTCCATTCCAATGGTGCAGGTGTTTATCAATTCAGCATCAGCAGCTGATGCCGCCACCGTATTGCCTGCCATGCCTGTGATGCTTGCCCAAAGTGCAGCAGGGGCATTTGGTGATGCTTGGCCACTCTTTGCATCAAGCATTGGGGCGTTAGGAGCGTTTATTGCTGGTTCAAACACGGTAAGCAACATGATGTTTTCATCGTTTCAATGGTCAACCGCCACCCAAATTGGCTTGGATACCGCCATGGCAAGTAAGGTGGTGGCATTACAAGCGGTGGGCGGTGCAGCAGGTAATATGGTATCAGTGCATAATGTGGTGGCAGCGTCTGCGGTGGTTGGTTTGATTAACCGTGAAGGGGCGGTTATTCGCATTACTTTAATCAGCATGAGCTATTATGTGATACAAGCAGGCTTACTGGGCATGGCATTTATTTTCAATCCCATTTGGTTTATTCCTGCCATTGTTTGGCCAATTGTATTTTTCTCGACGATGGGTAAGCTAAGTGGCGGAAAAGCCAATTGACAAATAAAAAATGAATAAAAAATTGGGCATGTCATTACATGACATTAAGGGACATATCCTATGTTAACATTCATTGGTTTGGCAATTATTCTTGTGATTGTTGGCTTGCTTTTAACAGAAAAAGTATCGCCCATTATTGCCATGGTGCTTGTGCCACTTATCGGTGCGATGGTGGCAGGCTTTGATTTGGCACAAATCAAGGATTTTTATGGTGAAGGGACAAAATCAGTCATTCAGATTGTGATTATGTTCATTTTTGCCATTTTATTCTTTGGCATCATGAGTGATGTTGGTTTATTCCGCCCTTTAATTGATAAGTTGGTTCAACTCACTCGTGGCAATGTCATCGCCGTGAGTGTCGGTACGGTACTGGTGTCAGTAGTGGCACAGCTTGACGGGGCAGGTGCAACCACTTTTTTATTGGTTGTTCCTGCTTTGTTGCCACTGTATAAAAAGCTTCACATGAATCCTTATATGCTATTTTTGTTATTAGCAGCAAGTGCAGGTGTGGTGAATATGCTTCCTTGGGGTGGACCGACAGGACGTGTGGCAACCGTGTTAGAGATGGATGTTAATGAGTTGTATCGCCCATTATTTGGTGTGCAAGTCATTGCTTTAACATACATCACCGCTTTGGCAGTGATTTTGGGCATCAAGGAAAAAAGACGCATTGTGAAAGAGTTTGGAGTACTGCCTGATGTGAGCGAACTCATCAAACCTACTAAATTAAGTGAAGAAGAACAAAGTTTGGCACGCCCTAAGTTATTTTGGGTTAATGTGGTGATTTTTGTGCTGACCATGGCCGTATTATTTTCAGGCATGCTACCACCTGGGTATGTGTTTATGATTGCCACATCTGTGTTATTGTTGACCAATTATCATAGCCCAAAACAACAGCTGGCTCGCATCAATACCCATGCAGGTGGTGCGATTGTTATGGCAAGCATTATTTTATCCGCTGGCACATTCTTGGGGATTTTAAAAGGCACAGGCATGCTCGATGCCATCTCTCATGATTTGGTTAAGATACTGCCAAATTCAAGCTTACCTTATTTACATATCATCATCGGTATTATTGGCATTCCGCTTGAGTTGGTATTAAGTACAGATGCGTATTATTTTGGATTATTCCCTGTGGTAGAACAAATCACCACCCAAGCAGGTGTTGCTTCAACATCAGCAGGTTATGCCATGCTTATTGGCAGTATTGTGGGGACATTTGTGACACCGTTATCACCTGCTTTATGGATGGGGCTTGGGTTGGCTGATTTATCAATGGGTAAACACATTCGCCATTCATTTTTTTGGATTTGGGGGTTGTCGTTATTAACCTTATTTAGTGCCATTGCTGTTGGTATTGTGCCGTTACCATAATGCCATTACCGTCATTAATTACTGATATGTTTGGAAATCCCTGCAACTAAAATTGACAGTGTTACTCGCTTTTTACAAGCGGAGATTATTAAATCGTCATGTCATCATGTGGTGTCATCAAACCTGCTTTGGCATTCACCACAATTTCCACCCTTGCATTGCCCATCTCTTTGGGCTGCTGCATGATTAAGGCATGACCATCATCTACCAAGGTTTGCCAATGTGCTTGCTTGCAAGGATTTCCAGTCATCGTTACCGAAACTGATTTGGTTTTTAAACGAATGATGGGAGATTGATGGGCATAACCTGAATGCTTAAGACGCAACACTTGATGGGCGATGGTATTGGCTTGCTCCATCAATGGGGCAACATAACGGCACGCCTGCCCACCGATTGCCACACAATCACCAATGGCATACACGTCGGTTTGTGATGTCTGTAATGTTTGACCATCAACAAAAATGCCTTGCTGTGGGTTAAAGCGAATCCCTGCTCGTTTTGGTAATCGTTCGTCGACCATCAATCCTGTGCTTGCCACCACTTCATCTGCCAAAATACGATTGCCATTTTCAAAACTTATGTCATATTGGTCTTGAGCGGTTTTTTTTATGCCACTGACCACATGACCACCTAAAAAACGAATGCCTGTCCGCTCAAGCGCATCTTTAACCATTTGACCAGCTTTGATTGGTAACACATCAGCAAGGGGCAATTGGTTACGGTCAATTAAAGTAACCTGATGCCCTGCTTTGACCATGTCTTCTGCCAATTCACTGCCCACCATGCCTGCACCAATGATGGCAATGGACTGATTGGGTTTGTCTGCAAGTTTATTGTGTAATTTGGCAAACATGTCGATATGGTTAATCCGCCAAACAAATTTGGGGGATAAACTGGCTGGTAAAATAGGCGTTGCCCCAATCGCAAACACCAAAGATTCATAATAAAAATCACCCCGTGTGGTACGCACTTGTTTATTGACAGCATCAATGTGCATGACAAAAGTATCTGCCACCAAGCCCACATTTAAGCGGTCTTTTTCGCTAATGGCAGATTGGTTAATCAACCCATCGGCAGTTTTATGCTGACTGATTGCCACCGATAATTGTGGTTTATGATAACGGTCGCCAGTGTCAGCGGTGATTAAGGTAATCGGATACTCAAAATCCAATGCTCGCACCGCTTCGATCACCGCCCAACCTGCCAACCCTGCCCCAATGACCACCAACCCGCCCACATCACCTGTTGGGTTGATTTGAGGTTTGACAATGGCGACATTGCGTGGGGTAAATGGTTCAAAATCTCGCTTGGTAACACCACACAACGGACATTGCCAATCATCAGGAATGTCATCAAACCGTGTGCCAGCAGGCAATCCCCCATCTGGGTCACCTAATTTTTCATCATATATCCAACCACACGCTCGGCAAAGAAATTGTTGCCATTCACCACGTCCATCTGTTGGGTTGCCATCTTTGTCTATGTTCATCGTTTTCTCTTGTTTATTGTTTTCTCTTGTTTATTGGCTTGAGTGATATTGGAGACTTAGTTTGATATGTCCAACAACAAGGCAAGTTTATCTTTCAACTGTTGTAATTCTTGCTGACTTACTTTACCTTTAAGTTTGGCATGACGAACTTTCCAATCTAAACTTTTGATTTGATCGGATAATGCCACGTTTTGTGGCACACCATCAATCATCATTTCAAATGGATAGCCTTTGATTTTTGTGGTTAATGGACAACAGATAAGTAAGTTTGTGATTTGATTATAACTTTTTGGTGTTAATACCACCGCAGGGTGATGTCCTGCTTGCTCACGCCCTGCTTGTGGGTCAAATTCTAACCAAACAATATCACCAACATCTGGAACATAACTCATAACCGTTCCTTGCCAACAGGTTGCCCAAAATCAATTTCATCGTGTAAGTTATTTGGTGTGATTCGGCTTAATAGTTTATCAAGGGTTTCTTGGTTATCAAGGATTGGCTCAATGATAATCTTGCCCGCTTCAGCACGAATATCAACTCGCCGTTCACTGGTCAAGTTCAATTCTGCCAAAATACCAGCAGGAATTCTGACACCAACACCATTGTCCCATTGTCTTATGGTAACTTCCATCACAACTCCTTGTTTCACTTATGACTTATGTCAATGAAAATGATATATTGTATGATTCAAAACACACAACCAATTCAGTTTGGCGTTACTTCCGTCATCAATTGATGCGATAAATAACGCAAATGCTTGATTGCTGGGGTAACAATCGCCACAAACTGGGCTTCACGCAACCGCCGCTGTGGGTGTGCCGTCATCAAATAGCCCCTTGCTCCTTGATGCAGCATGCCTGCTTGAGTGGCACGCAAAGACAATTTTGCCCCTTGAATGCGTAAATCCAACACATCAAGCAGATAATCCTTGCTGGACTCAAATGGTGTTTTGGCAAGTTCGGCCGTGCGTGCCACCGCCCCATCAAGGGCAAGTTGCAAACCATCTGCTTGGTCTTCCAAAAATTGATTGACATGCCCCAGTTGGGCTTCAACAGCACGAATGTCATCTATTGCCCCTTGAATAATCCCAACACCAATTCCCATCTGCATCAGCACAAATGCCCCACGAATTCGCTCAATAAACGGTTTGGCAGGGTCAGCGATGATGGTCTCATTTGGCACAAAATAATCATTGAGTTCAATTTGCCACGTGCTTGAACCTTCCATACCGCTGAATGTTGGGCATGGATTGAGCTTCCATTGTGTTTGACGGTCATCATCGAAGCTTAACAAAAAGAACACATCAAACGGTGTATTGCCCACATTTTCTACCGTCGCCACTGCTCCACAATATTGATTTGGGGCGATGTGACTGATCCATGGTAATGTGCCTGACACCAAATAGCCATTTGCCACTTTTTTGCCACGCAAAATCATCGGCTCAATGTTTGCCCATGTTTTCATCGGATTGGATAACGCCGTTCCGCCAAACGTGTTGCCCAGTGTGTGATTGGCTAACATCTGATGTTTGAGTTGGGTGTTGTCTGACTGGTCAAGATACAATCCCATCACTTGATGACACCAAGATAAAAATCCTGTTGTGCCACAGACTTGGGCGATTTTTGCCGTACTGGCAATCGCTTGGTCAAAGCGTCCACCTTGACTGGATAAATGTGGGGCAAATGCCCCCAGTTTGGCAAGCTCAGACATTTCTTTGACAGGATAATGACCTTTATCAATGGCAATGGGGTCAAGAATTTGTGTTGCCAGTTGGCTGATGTTATTAAAAAAATTTGGCTTATCCTGCCATTGGTTGATGGTGGGTAAAGCGGTGTTTGCTTGCACATCATGTGGGTAGTGGCTGTCAAATTGGGTCATGGCATTACCTAAATATCATAAATCAAGTATTATTTTTGATTGATTTTATCTTAACAATCAGACAGATATTGTAAATAAACTGTCATCAAAATAATGTGCAAATTTCGCCTATCGTAATGCCAAATTTCAATATAAAAAGATTCAATATAAAAAGATTCAACACAAAAAAGCCCAACGTGCTAAGGTTGAGCTTTGATGAATTTGTCTGCGTTTTTTAGCATCATGCCTTATTTTATTCATGCCTGACTAAAAGTACCACGGCTGTAACCATGATGCCCTCTTGCCGTCCTGTAAAACCCAACTTTTCGCTGGTGGTGGCTTTGACGCTGATATTATCCACCGAAGTGTTCAAAAGATGGGCGATATTTTTTCGCATGGCAATTTTATAAGGGCTGATTTTTGGGCGTTCACACACAATGGTAACGTCCACATTGCCAATGCGGTATCCTGCATCGGTGATTTTTTTATAAACCGCTTTTAACAGCACACCAGAGTCCAGCCCTGCGTGATTTGGGTCAGTGTCAGGAAAATGCTCACCAATATCACCCAATGCCATTGCTCCAAGCAAGGCATCTGCCAAAGCATGTAGCACCACATCACCATCAGAATGGGCTTGTAGGCTGAGATGATGTTCAATCTCCACACCAGCCAATTTCACAAATTGCTTGGCTTTTCCGTTATTGTGTAGGGCATGAATGTCCACCCCTTGACCAATTTTTATCATGTCGCATGACTTCCTTTAACCAATGCGTTGTTTGTGTCATTGTTGTTTGCGTCGTTGTTTGTGTCATTATAGTATCTTTTATCCACATCAGCCATCAATATCAGCCACAAACTCTGTTATCAAACTCTGTTATAATGGCACATTGCATTTTGCAAAACCCATCAACAGCCCCATAAAAACACAACCAATAACCATCAATTTTTAATTAGTTTTGATTATGATAACCACTGCTTTTACTTTGGCTGATGTTGCCAACACTTTAAATACCCCCCCCAAAGATATTAAAGTCATCGTTGGCATGTCTGGCGGTGTGGACAGCTCGGTATCGGCTGTTTTGTTACAACAAGCAGGCTTTCATGTTGAAGGCTTGTTTATGAAAAATTGGGAAGAAGATGATGGCAGTGAATACTGCACCGCCATGACTGACCTTGCCGACGCCCAAGCGGTAGCGGATAAAATCGGTATTAAATTACACACTGCCAACTTTGCCATGGAATATTGGGACAATGTTTTTGAACATTTTTTGGCAGAATATCAAGCAGGACGCACACCAAACCCTGATATCTTATGTAACAAAGAAATTAAATTTAAAGCCTTTTTGGATTATGCGTCTGGGCCACAATTTGGACTTGGGGCGGATTTTATCGCCACAGGACATTACGCACGCCGTGGTTTTGGTCAAGATGGCAGGGCCCAGTTGCTGCGTGGTTTGGACACCAATAAAGACCAAAGTTATTTTTTACACGCTGTGGGGGGCGACAAAATCGCTAAGACACTTTTTCCCATCGGTGAGCTTGAAAAGCCACAAGTGCGAGCCATTGCCCAAAAATATGACCTTATCACCGCCAACAAAAAGGACTCCACAGGGATTTGCTTTATTGGCGAACGCAAGTTTAAAGATTTTTTACAACAGTATTTACCCGCCCAAAAAGGCGATATCTATACCGATGATGGCATAAAAATCGGCACACATGATGGCTTGATGTATTACACCATCGGACAGCGTGGCGGTATTGGTATTGGTGGTGTGGCAAATCGCCCCGAAGAGCCGTGGTTTGTGTTACACAAAGACCTGACAAATAACCGTCTCATTGTCGGACAGGGGCATAATCATGCCATGTTACAATCTGATGAACTCACCGCTTATAAACTGGATTGGGGAATTGCCCCCCCTGCTCAGATTTTTGGCAAGCAAGGTTTTAGATGCACCGCCAAAACCCGCTATCGCCAGCCTGACCAAGATTGTACGGTGTTTGCCCTTGATGAGACAGGCGATAAAGTCAAAGTGGTGTTTGATGATGCCCAGCGTGCGGTAACACAAGGGCAATCGGTTGTGTTTTATGATGGCGACATTTGCTTAGGGGGTGGGGTGATTGATGGGACAAATGCGTCAGTTTCGTTTTAGTTTTAAGATCATCAATTTAGCATAATCCACCAATCAACCACCTAATCAATCACTTGATAAACATCATAACTTAACTGAGCCACAGGCGTTAATTCAGAAGTAAACTGATAAAATTTCACATCATAACTGCCTGTTTGCCATGAATCATATGGTTGATAGCTGACCCAGTTGGTATTTGAGTTTGGCAATATCAGTTTTTTTTCAAACAGCAACACTTCTCCAGTGGTACGGTTTGTCCACTTTATAAAAACATTTGCCCCCAATGGTACTTTGCCAAAGGTATTTAGATGGGCATAGAGCTTTTGCCGTTTGGATAAGGTGTTGGTATTTATGGACTGCTGAGTAAAATTGGGACTGGCGGACATGATTATCTGCCCTGTCAACGGCTGATTGTCATTAGGTCGATACAACTCTTCAATCGCTCGGTTGGCAAATTGACGTTTGTCTTTGATTAACTCAGCATCTTTATCCGTCATAAACCGTTCCACATAAGCATCAAGTTGACGGTTGGAAATGCTGTTTAACACCGCTTTGGCAGATTGTTCATTAAAATCTTGTGTAGAAAAGTTACGCTGATTGGTCTGTGCTTGAGTTAGACCATGCTCAATGGCAAGTGATTCAATGATGAGTGGTTGTTCTGAGGCTTGCTCGATGTTTTCACCCTGTGGTGATTTGTGTGGTAAAGGGTTAGCCAAATCATGGATATTGGTTGATGTTTTTGCTTTGAGCTGTGCCAGTTGAGCCATATGCGAGCGAGTCATCAGTAAGAACGTTACCAATGACCCAAACGCAAATACCACTAGGGTATAAATCAATAAAAACAGTTTATTTTTCATGTGTTATTTTAAGCAACTTACCAAATAAGGCTTGCCTGTTTTTATCATATTTTTTAGTTCGCCCATATGTCTAGACGCTCCCTTAATATAAATATAAGGCAAATTGTTGGTACTCAGGTTGGTATGGCATTTTAGGCTAAAGGTCAGACCACCGTTTAGATTGGGTAATTTAACTTTACATTCTTGTGGAACAATGGCATTAAGTTGTCTTTTTTTAAATTGGGGAAACTTATCCAACTCTTTGGTCAATGGGTTGGTCGGTGCTTTGTTGCCATTACCATAATTTCTACCAACATAAATAATGCCCTTGCTCTGATCAATTTGACAGTCAGGATAATTGACATATGATTTTTCGTAAGAATTTTTAAAAAACTCTTCTGATTGTTTTTTCATGTCATTCATGGCACGACTGCCTGAGCTGTCCGAACTGCCACCACCGCAGGCACTCAATAATAGAACCACTGCCAACAGACTGGTACTAAGAAGTGATTTCATTCTAACCCTACCTATCATAAAAAACATAAAACAACGGCTTATAGATATAAGCCGTTGTTCTAAACAATTATTAGCCCTACCAAATTAATCCTTATGGTTTACAAGTAATGGTGACGCCATTTAGATTGATGTTCTCACCAGCAGAAAGCCCTACAGTTGAAGTTACTCGACCATTACTACAAGTGTAAGTTATGTTCGCCCCATTATTTAAGCCTGGTGAAGAATAAATACACCCAGTTGCTGTTGCATAGACTGTTGAACCATTAGTCTCACATACATTAGATTTCTTGCCTGTTTGATTTTTAGGAGCAGGAGTTGTTGGAGTGGTAGGTGTGGGTATGGTGTCTTTTTTTACTGTGTCTTTTTTTACTGCCACTTGTTCGCCAGAGCTGTTCGAACTGCCACCACCACAAGCGGTTAAAGTCATGGCAGCAGCCAGCATGGTGGTTGTAAATAATGCTTTCATAGCTTTCATAAGCGTGTCCTTGTATGGGCGTGTATGGGTTGGGTTAAAATAGTAACTATACTGATAGTATAATAACAAATTACAAACCAAGCAAGACATTTTTTAATAAAACATCAACATATTTATCAATCAGTTTCATTAAAGAAATTAGCGACCAAATTGGTTATAATGCGTCTAATTATTCGCCATGATGATTTGGTGATTTATTTTAGTTATTTTTTTATTAGGAATTTTCATGCCGTTATCTGCCCTTACCGCCCTATCCCCACTTGATGGTCGCTATGCTTCTAAATGCGATGCTTTGCGTCCGTATCTGTCAGAATTTGGACTTATCCACGCTCGGGTTACCGTTGAAATTCGTTGGTTGCAAGCCCTTGCCAATCACCCACAGATGATAGAAATTCAGCCATTTTCTGCCAAAACCAACCAACGCCTTGATGAAATTGTGCAAAATTTTAGCGAAGAAAACGCCCTGCGTATCAAAGAGATTGAACGCACCACCAACCACGATGTCAAGGCGGTGGAGTACTTTTTAAAAGAGCAAATTGCCGACATTGATGAGCTTAAAAACGGGGGCGAGTTTATCCATTTTGCCTGCACCAGCGAAGACATCAACAACTTATCACATGCCTTAATGCTAAAGGCAAGTCGCGATGTGCTGGCAAGCAGCATGCAACAACTCATTGACGCCATCGCCACGCTTGCCCAAACGCACGCCAATCAACCCATGCTCTCACGCACACACGGTCAAACCGCCAGCCCCACCACATTGGGCAAAGAAATGGCAAATGTTGCCTATCGCCTACACCGCCAATTAACCCAATTTAATCATGTGGAATTATTAGGAAAAATAAACGGTGCGGTTGGTAATTATAACGCCCATTTATCCGCTTATCCCAACATTGACTGGGCAGACCATGCCCAAAAATTCGTTACCAGTCTTGGTTTGACATTCAATCCATACACCACCCAAATTGAACCACATGATTATATGGCGGAGTTATTTGATGCCCTGCGTCGATTTAACACGATTTTAATCGATTTTAACCGTGATGTGTGGGGCTATATTTCTCTTGGTTACTTTAAACAAAAACTTAAAGATGGCGAGGTTGGCTCATCAACCATGCCCCACAAGGTCAATCCAATTGATTTTGAAAACTCTGAAGGCAACCTTGGTCTGGCAAATGCAGTCTTGGCTCATTTGGGCGAAAAATTGCCCATTTCACGCTGGCAACGAGATTTAACCGATTCAACCGTCCTTCGCAACATGGGCGTGGGTTTTGCCCAAAGTTTGATTGCCTTTGATGCCTGCTTAAAAGGCATTGGCAAGTTGGAGATAAACGCCAATCGTCTTAATGAAGATTTGCACAATGCGCAAGAAGTGCTTGCTGAACCCATTCAAACCGTCATGCGTCGCTATAACATAGAAAAACCGTATGAAAAATTAAAAACCCTAACCCGTGGGCAAGCCATGACCCGTGAGATGATGCTGGATTTTATTCATGGTGATGAGCTAAATGCCGTGCCAGAAAGCGAGAAAAAACGCTTGGCAGACTTGACCCCTGCCACCTATATTGGCAATGCCAATGAGCAGGCAATCGCCATTCACACATGGTTAAGCCAACAACAATCAAACAAGTCATAAATAAAAATTTGAATTCCTACCTTTAAAAAAGCAAGGAAAATCCATGTACTTTTTATTATCGCCTGCCAAAAGCTTAAATGAAACTGATGACATTCCCATCAATGTGGGCAATCATTACAGCCAACCTGCATTGATAAACGCATCGCAAACGCTGATGAAGCAGTTAAAACAGTTTGAGCCCATCGAACTGATGGAGCTGATGGGCATCTCTGATAATCTGGCACAACTCAACGCCAAGCGAAACCAAGACTGGCAAACACCTTTTAGTGCAGATAATGCCAAACCTGCCATTTATTTGTTTGATGGTGATGTCTATACAGGGCTAGATGCTTATGGACTAGATAAGCAAGCGGTGATGTATCTTAATGAGCATGTGGGAATTTTATCAGGTTTGTATGGGTTGTTAAAACCTTTGGATTTGATATTGCCTTATCGCCTAGAAATGGGAACAAGGCTGAAAAACACCCAAGGCAATAATCTGTATGAATTTTGGGGCAGTCAAATCAGCGAACTGATGAATCAGCGTCTTTCTGACGACAATACCGTCATTAATTTGGCATCGAACGAATACATTAAAGCCATCGATAAAAAGACACTCAATGCCAACATCATCACCCCAAGGTTTGAAGACCATAAAAATGGTCAATATAAAGTCATCAGTTTTTATGCCAAAAAAGCTCGTGGCATGATGGTAAGATACGCCGCTGACAACCAACTTAGCAATCCTGACGAGTTAAAGGGCTTTGATTGGGACGGCTATTCTTATGTTAAAGATGCGTCAGATGATAAAACTTGGGTGTTTAGAAGAAATGAATGATGTTTATTTATTAACCATTCATTAATTATTCACCAATAAAAAAGCCCTTTTAATAAAAAGGGCTTTTTTTGAAGCAAAGAGTTTGATAAAAAAGGGTCAGATAAAGATGGGGCGACGATTTACATCATACCGCCCATGCCACCCATACCGCCCATGCCACCAGCACCCATGCCTGCCATGGGGTCATCTTTGGCAGGCAAATCGGTAATCATCGCTTCTGTGGTCAACATCAAGCCTGCAACCGAAGCAGCATTTTCTAGGGCTGAACGAGTTACCTTAGCAGGGTCAAGAATACCCATTTCAATCATGTCGCCATATTCACCAGTGGCAGCATTATAGCCGTAATTGCCAGAGCCATTTTTAACTTCATTGACCACAACAGACGCTTCATCACCTGAGTTAGAGACGATTTGACGAAGTGGGGCTTCCATGGCACGGCGAAGAATGTTGATGCCTGCGTTTTGATCATCATTGTCGCCTGTCAGCTTGTCAAGAGCAGACAATGCACGCACCAAAGCAACGCCACCACCAGCAACCACGCCTTCTTCTACTGCCGCACGAGTGGCATGTAGGGCATCGTCCACACGGTCTTTTTTCTCTTTCATCTCAGTTTCGGTCGCAGCACCGACTTTGATGACAGCCACACCACCTGATAGCTTGGCGATGCGTTCTTGTAGTTTTTCTTTATCATAGTCAGAAGTAGACTCTTCAACTTGACGGCGGATAGATTCCACACGAGCATCGATGTCAGCTTTATTGCCAGCACCATCAACAATGACGGTATTTTCTTTACCTACGGTGATTTTTTTGGCAGTGCCTAATTGTTCAACATTGGCGGTCTCTAGACTTAAGCCCACTTCTTCAGAGATGACCGTACCACCTGTTAGAATGGCGATGTCTTGCAACATGGCTTTACGGCGATCACCAAATCCGGGGGCTTTAACCGCACACGTTTTTAATCCGCCACGCATGTTATTCACCACTAAAGTTGCCAGTGCTTCGTTTTCGACATCTTCAGCGATGATGAGCAATGGCTTGCTGGTTTGCATGACTTGCTCAAGTAATGGCACGATTTCACGAATGTTACTGATTTTTTTGTCAACCAATAGGATATATGGGTTGTCAAATTCAGCGGTTAGGCTGTCTTGTTTGTTGGCAAAATAAGGGCTGATATAACCACGGTCAAATTGCATGCCCTCAACCACTTCTAGCGTGTCTTCAAAGCTTGAACCTTCTTCAACGGTGATGACACCCTGCTTGCCCACTTGCTCCATGGCTTTACTGATAAGCTCACCAACTTTGGCATCTGAATTGGCAGAAATGGCACCCACTTGCTCAATGGCTTTAAAGTCATCGGCAGGGGTTGAGATGTTGTGGATTTCTTCCACAACTTTGCGTACGGCTTTATCAATGCCACGTTTTAAATCCATTGGATTCATACCAGCAGCAACCGATTTCATGCCTTCTTGTAAAATGGCTTGAGCCAATACAGTGGCGGTGGTGGTGCCATCACCTGCCACATCATTGGTTTTGCTGGCAACTTCACGCACCAGTTGAGCACCCATATTCTCAAATTTATCTTCAAGTTCGATTTCTTTGGCAACTGATACGCCGTCTTTGGTGATGGTTGGGGCACCAAAAGATTTATCAATCACCACGTTGCGACCTTTAGGACCTAAAGTAACTTTAACAGCGTCTGCCAATACGTTGACACCATCAATCATTTTTTTGCGGGCATTACTGCCAAATTTTACATCTTTAGCCATGAGATTATTCTCCATTTATTGAATTTATTAAATTTATTGAATTGATTAGATTACTGGTTAGATGACCAATTTATTAGCTCTCAAGCACACCCAATACGTCAGCTTCTTTCATGATAAGCAATTCTTCACCGTCCACCTTGACGGTTTGACCAGCGTATTGACCAAACAGCACTTTGTCCCCTGTCTTGACATCTAAGGGGCGGACATCACCGTTATCACGAATTTGACCATTACCCACGGCAAGCACTTCACCTTGCTGGGGCTTTTCTTGCGCTGAACCTGGCAAAAGAATGCCGCCTGCGGTTTTTTGTTCTTCTTCCACACGGCGAACCACGATGCGGTCATGTAAAGGACGAATGTTCATCTTTTTACTCCAATTTAACGTTAACATTATTAGGTTTTTGTACCCAATCACACCAACATTTCACACCGACATGGATGGCATGCTTTCATCTTTCATTGCCCTACCATATTGTCTATCACGGCCATTCATCTATAAGATGGTCTGTAGACTGTTTGTGGGTGTGTTTGGGGTTGTAGCAAGAATGGGGATTATGTGATTTGTATTCAAGGTTGATTGATGATTTTTTATCAATTTTTCCATCAATTTTTCCATCATTCATTGCTTTTTCAGCTTTCATTGCCATTGTGTGGTTGTCCCAACAAAAATAATAAAATTGCCCTTGAAATTGTAACAAAATATGACCATTATGATGCCAAATTGGCAATGATGAAGATGACACTGATGAATTAGGAGCAAATCATGCCCCACAGCACACGCCCACTTTTTTGTCCGCTTTTTTATCAAAAGCGGGTTTTTTATCAAAACACTGTTTTAGCACAATTAACACAGTCAGCTCAACATATTCAACACACCATGCACCTGCCCAAGCACCTGCATGCTTTATTTATTTGTGTCTTATCGATGGGAGCTTTTACCATGAACAGCCAAGCCCGTACCATTGAGCCTGTTACCGCCACTTATGCGTTTTTGGTCAAAGATAAAGTCAGTGGCAAGGGCAGTGCCACTCGCACCTTAAGCCACGATGGGAATGACTGGACGTATCAGGTAAATGGAACTGCCATGCTGGGTTCTGCCACTGCCAAGCAAACCAGCTCTTTTAAAATCATAGATGACAAAGTGAAGCCCCAGTCTGCCAGCACCGCTTATAAGATTTTGGGCGTGGGCAATCTGCATAAAGTCAGCTTTGCCAATGACAAGGTGGTCAGCTCTTATAAAGGCAAAAGCATCACGTTAAACACAACACAACCTGCATTTGATGAGCTTAGTTTGGAAGTGCAAATCCGCCAAGAACTGCTTAACGGCAAGTTTACGGGCAAATATGATTTGGTCAAAAAAGATAAAATCGAAACCACTCAATTTAAACAGTCTGGCAGGGCTAAAATCACCGTGCCTGCTGGCAGTTATGACACCGTACGCATTGACAGGGTACACGATGACAAAGACCGCCAAACCACTTTTTGGCTTGCCCCAAGTCTGAATTATCTGCCTGTCAAAGTCATACAAAACAATGACAGCACACAGATGCAAATGGCGTTATCAGCGGTCAAATAAGCGTTTTTACTGTCAATTTTGTACTTTACGTTTTTGTCTTTTACGTTTTTTAAATCGTTTGCTTAAATAATTGGTTTATGTCAATGGTCATTCACCATTTATCATTTTTGGGCAACAGCTTTAGGCAACAACAGCTTTTGGGCAACCTGAGCCAATCGCTTACCTTGAGCCACTGCCAAGGTTTTTTCATCTTGTGTCATCACATTGTTATGCGTTGCCCCACTGACATGACTTGCCCCATAAGGCGTGCCTCCTTGATTGGTGCGGTTTAGCTCTGCATTGGCATACGGCAAACCCAACAGCAACATGCCATGATGCAAAAGTGGCAACATCATGGTTAATAAGGTGCTTTCTTGCCCACCGTGCATGCTGCCTGTGCTGGTAAAAACACACGCTGGCTTACCTTGCAAATCTCCAGCCATCCATAACGTTACGGTATTGTCCCAAAAATATTTCATCGCAGCGGTCATGTTGCCAAAGTGAGTTGCACTGCCCAATGCCAAACCTGAACAGTGCTTTAAATCATCAAAAGTGCAATACAAATCACCGTCATCAGGAATGGCAGGCTTGCTGGCTTGCGTGTCAGCAGAAACGGTTGGTACGGTGCGAATTTTCACCATCATACCCGTTTCTTGTACCCCTTGGGCAATCTGATAAGCAAGTTGCTTGGTTGTGCCATAGGTAGAGTGATATAAGACCAAAATATAAGGGGCAGATGTGGTTGTCATCATATGGTGTCCTTTGTCTATAATATAAAAGGGTAGGCAAAAAGGTCATGTGTCTGGCAAAATGCGTTTACTTATTGCTAATTGACTGATTTTACATTACATTGTCAATAATTTTTGCCTTACTGTTCAACTTTGTTTTATTTAAAGCTGATTATTGTTACCATTGTAATTGATGAGACTTATAAATGACAAATTTACTTAAGAAATTGCCTTTTTATGACAGTCGCTGGTTTGAGTTTTTGTTCTTTTTGGTCAAAAATTTTATTGAAGACAAATGCCAACAAAAAGCAGCTTCTTTGACCTACACCACTTTGTTATCAATCGTTCCCATTTTGACGGTTATGCTGGTGATGCTCTCGTCCATTCCTGCCTTATCGGAAGTGCGTGAGCAAATTTATAACATGGTTTATAGTAACTTGATGCCATCATCAAGCTTTCAGGTCAGCCAATACATCAACAGCTTTGCTGAAAAATCGTCCAATCTGACCGCCATCGGTGTGTTGATTCTGTTTGTTACCACCATCATGACGCTGACCACCATCGAGACTGCTTTTAACGAAATTTGGCGAGTAGAAGACCGAAGTGGTGGGCTTAAAAGTGTCATTCGTTATTGGACAATCATCACCTTAGGCCCTTTGGTATTGGGAACAGCATTCATTGTCTCAAGCACAGTGCAAAGTCTGAGTTTTTTGAATCAGCAGTTTATGGGTTATGGCATTGATTGGTCATTTTGGGTGCAGTTGGTGTCTTTTTTAATCACCATTGCAGGTTTTGTGGGCATGTATTGGTTCATTCCTAAAGCCAATGTTCCCATCAAACATGCTGCGATTGCAGGCGGGATTGTTGCCATTTTGTTTGAAGGGTTAAAGCAGGTTTTTGGCACAGCGATGACCAATTTTACCAGTTATGAAGCGGTTTATGGGGCATTTGCAGCATTGCCTGTATTTTTGTTATGGATACATTTGTCATGGAATATCATTTTGTTGGGGGTAGAAATCAGTTACACCTTAACCGTGTTTGATAGCGATGAAGTGAACCCTCGTCATCCATTTTTTAGTTTATTAGACATGTTGAATTTGGTGTTTAAGAATCATCAAGTTGGTAAAAGCACACCAGAAAAACAACTGCGTAACATTCTTGGACGGAAAGAGTTACCCAAATGGTATCAATACATCAATCTACTTAAAGACAATGATTTAATTGCCAACACAGATAAGGGCGATTATCTGCTAAAAAAAGACTTAAGCCAAATCAGCCTATGGCAATTATATCAAAATCTGCCTTACGCCCTACCCATCAAAGGCGAGATTGCCAAGATGCAACCCTTTGATCATGATTCTTGGTTGGGGCTTATCGCCAATCGCTTCCAACATAGCCAGCAATTGGTTAAAGAGCAGATGAACATCAGTCTGTTAAGCTTATTTGAAAACAGTCAGATGCGTGAGTCAGCACAAGACAACCTTGATGATGACGCTGATGACGTTGATGATATTAATAACCTTGATAAGAATGACAAGAAGACTGATAAGATTGATGAATCAAGAGTAAGGCACAGCTTCGCCCATCAATCAGCCCATCATACAACCCATCAGGAACATTCAACCCATCAGGCACATACCCACCCTGCCAATGACCATTCAACCCATCAAAAAACAAACCATCATGCCCATGCCATTGATGTTAAAAATGGTGATGCTCAAAATGGCGATGTTCAAAATAGCCATATCAGAAATGGTTATTCTGATACTTTTGAAGCCAATCCTGAAAACATTCGAGCAAATATTGATGCGTCCAATGCAAAAACCACCATGATGGGGCAGCTCATTGAGCGTATGAAAGCTGGCGTTAAATCCATCAGCAAGCGTAAATCCGCTGATTCTGCTGATAAAAACACCGCCATCATCACCGAAAGTGATAAGCCATCAGCAGATGAACAAAGGTCAGAATAACACTTGCTCTACTTTACCCATCAGCGTCTGTCCGATAAAGGGGGTGTTTTTACCCGCTGATTGCATGGTGTCTTCTGTCACTTGCCAAGACAAATTGGGATTAACCAACACCGCTCCGCCTTTGTCTTGATAAAAGTCGCCAATCTGGGCAATGCGAGCAGGATTTAGGCAGATTTTTTCTACCAACTGTTCGCCAGTCAATACCCCTTCATGAACCAATCGCACCGCCAGTGCCATAAAGGTATCAAAGTTACTGATGCCTGCTTGGCATTGGGCAAAGGGGGCTTGTTTGGCGGTCTTTGATAAAGGCTCATGATGACTACAAATGGCATCAATCGTGCCATCGGTCAATCCTTGTCTGAGTGCTTGTTGGTCAGTATTGCTACGCAAAGGGGGCAAGACATAAGCCAGTGAGTTAAAGCCTTGTAGGTCATCATCGGTCAGGTGCAACTGGTGCATGGCGACATCACAGGTAATGGGCAAGCCCTTTTGTTTGGCATGACGGATCAGCTCTACCGAAGTGCGACAAGTGATTTGGCTAAAATGTGCATGAATGCCTGTCTCCTCGGTCATCAAAATTTGCTTGGATAATGCGATGGTCTCAGCCAGCCACGGAATGCCTTGCAATCCATGAAAAGAAGCAATGTAGCCATCGTGAGCCACACCCCCTGCCGATAAACTGGGTTCATCAGGGTAGAAGAAGACTTTGATGTCAAAGGTCGCTGCATATTCTAAACAGCGTAACAATACCAAATCACTCTCAAAACCTGCCGCTGTATTGCTCACGCCGATAGCACCGCCTTGTTTTAGTCCTGCCAGATTGGCAGGTTGTTTGCCCTCTAAGCCTGCACTCAATGCCCCCAAAACATGCAAGTAAATGCCACCGTCTGTCCATGCTTTTTGTTTGAGACCCTTTAACAAAGAGCCGTTTTCTAGCACAGGGTTGGTATCAGGTGGCATGACCACATGCAAAAAGCCATTTTGGCGTGCCGCTCGCCCCTCGCTTGCCAGTGTGCCGTGCGACTGATGCCCCGGTTCTCGCAATCTGGCACACAGATCAACAAGGGGCGGTAATAGCCATTTGCCATCTGTGCTTATGCCTTTGAGTTGGGCGGTGTCAAATTGCCAGTTGGGGGGAAGTAGATTTTTCATCGCATTCTCTTGATTTGCTTGATTTGGGATATGGGGCATCATCAGTATCTAATAGCCTTGTTAGTCTAGCTTGTGGTAGTTATCACAGCCTGACTGATTTCCATTATCACAGGCTTGACGATAGTAGCGTTTGGCGGTGCTTTTATCTTGGCTCACGCCATGACCATTCTCATACATCCAGCCCAAAATACCTTGAGCATATTCATGCCCTTGATTGGCGGCTTTGGTGTACCATTCCACCGCTTTTTGATAATCTTGGCGCACGCCATGACCATTGTGATACAGCACGCCCAAACCAAATTGAGCATCTGCAAAC